>Ga0180732_1000058_pt1 | contig 122869 bp, 87 predicted proteins | sample KR11_01MetaG_FD_148674 | JGI IMG/M metagenome (GOLD analysis project Ga0180732, IMG submission 148674) | Groundwater microbial communities from the Olkiluoto Island deep subsurface site, Finland - KR11_0.1 MetaG | ecosystem: Environmental > Aquatic > Deep subsurface > Groundwater | place... | reverse complement strand
AAAATATGTCGGCGCTTAGATTTTTTATATTATAAAAACAAATAGTTAGGTTGCTCATGATCTTTTTAAGGATGTGACAAAGTTTGCGAACACATTATTTCTACTCCCTTGTTCTTATTGATGTTTTCGACATATCGGGAATAGCTGAGATATTTCTTGACATAAAGCACTTGTCCAAGTTAGAAATTGATTCTCAATCTTACTTTTACCCTCAAGCTGTTTTTCGAACCCTCTTTTACTAACCAAAGAAAAAATATGCGCAAGCCCACCTTTCTGCTGTTAACGGCCCTGCTCTGCTTTCTATTGCTTACCCTGCACGGCCAAACCGCCCATGCTGCTGCCGATATACAGCCAACCAGCTTCCTTGACAATCCGGATCCTGTTCCAGCCAGGGGCGAAGTGGTTTACTCGGTGGTGGTGAAGAGCAATGACATAGCGAATCCGGTCACAGACGCCTGGCTCGAGATTCCCCTGCCAGCCGATTTCACCTTCGTCTCGGTTAATGACCCCGGCTGTTTATATTCAGGAAGCTCCCCAAGTGCCGGTGGAAGCGATAAAATCCGCTGCGACTGGTCCACCATCACTTCGCAAAAAAATGTCGATTTCCACGTTCTGGCGCCGGATGCAACAGGTATCTACACCCTGACTGCCACCACTGGCGCGGCTGAGAACTCCAACACCAGCAACGACACAGAGATGGTTACCACCCAATTGGTGACCAGCGCTGACCTGCAACTCAGCTCCAAAACAGGAACCCCGAATCCAGCTCCGGGCGGCAGCATCGTCACTTATGATTTCACCGTCACCAACAACGGCCCTTATCCGGCCAGCACTCTCACCCTGTCAGATACTCTGCCCACCGGCCTGATCTTTGTGGCCGACAATGCCAATCCCGCCGCCAACCAGGACAGTGATTGGAGCTGTTCTGCCGCTAGCCAGGTCGTCACCTGTACCGCCTCATCTCTTGCGGTTTCTGCCACTTCAATCTTCCATTTCCGTGTACAGGTAACAAAAGCCACCACCGGCGCCATCACCAATGCCGCCTCGGTCAGCGCGTCTACCGCAGATCCGAAACCGGACAACAACACCGCCACCCATGATCTCACCGTGATCGACGGTACCGACATGGCCATTGCCAAAAGCGTGACCACGAATCCGGTCATCGGCGGCCAACCTGCCCAGTTCACTTTGACTGCTACCAATAATGGCCCGATGAGCGCAGCCAATGTACAAATCCGCGACACCCTGCCTTCCGGATATACCAGTATTTCCATGATCTCGACCCCTGCCGGATGGAATTGCACCATTGATGACATCAGCGATCCTCCGGTCATCACCTGTTCCATCGCCAGCGTCGTAGCCGGAGCCAGCTCCGTCTTCACCATCAGCACCACTCCGCCGACCACCGCCGCTATCGTCACCCACCAGAATTCGGCCCAGATAGCGACCACCACCACAGATCCCATCGGTAGCAATGACAATGTCACCGTCAGCTATACTGTCAACCCCGACATCGCCGATCTCTCTATCAGCAAATCCAAAAGCCCGGACCCTGTGGCCCAGGGGTCCGATATAGCCTCCACCATTGTGGTGCACAACAACGGTCCCCGTCCGGCCGATCCGGTGCAGGTGGTGGATGTGTTAAGCGGTGGTGAGACCTACCTCAGCTACTCCGGCGAAAACTGGACCTGCGCCCATAACGGAATCAACCCCGGCGGAACCGTCACCTGCTCCTACAGCTTCGTTCCCCTGGCCAACGGCACCAATGCCGCCACCCTGACCATCATCACCACTGCAACCAACGCCGGGGTTCTCACCAACACTGCCTGTACCGGCGGAAGCGGCGGCAGCAGCACCCCCGGATACGGAGACACAAACACCGGCAACAACTGCGCCAACGGCAGTGTGACCTCCACCACGGAACAGGCCGATCTGGTGGTCACCAAAACCACCAGTGATCCCGATATTGACCCGGCGGAAAATTCATTCACCTATACCGTAACCATCCACAACAACGGCCTGGACACCGCTGAAGCCATTGATTTCCGCGACACTGTTCCCCAGTATATCGCTGCCGGCAGCGGCGGCCGGCCAGCCACCAGCCTGAGCGCTACTCCCAGTCAGGGAAGCTGTACCATCAGCAACGCCCTGATGCAATGCAACCTGGGAGATCTCGCCAACAGTGCCACTGCCACGGTCAATATCACCGTCACCCGCCCCATGCGCGACGGCACTCTGACCAACACCGCCAGCGCGTACTCCACCCTGACCGGTGACCCGAACCGCACCAACAATGTGGACAGTGTCGCCGTTACCGTCCAGCCGGTGACCGACATTGAGGTTACGGACAAATCCGTCACCTACGCCGAACAACCTGATCCCATCCTCGCGGGCACCATCGCCACCTATACCATCCAGGTGCGTAACAATGGCCCCTCCACCGCCCAGACCGTAACCCTGGCCGATGTCTTCAGCGGCGAGGCCTTTGATTTCATCGATTCCAGTGTCGCCGGTGGCGGCAGCTGCGTTTATACTGCTGCCACAACAACCACCTTGGATTGTTCCTTGGGCGATATGAACGCTAACACCACCAAGGCCATCACCGTGCGCATCCGTCCCGATCATAACGTGACCCCGGTTGGCCCCTGGCAGATCGACAACACTGCCACCGTCTCGATGGTTACCACCGATTCCAATCCGGCCAACAACAGTAAGACTGAAAATCTGCCCATCGTATTGGGCGTGGCTGATCTTTCCATCACTAAAAATGAATCCCCCTCCTTCACCGAACCGGTACGCTTTGTTCCCCTCGGCACCAACTACATTGTCTTTAAAATCGACATCGCCAACAACGGGCCATCTCTAGCCACCGGTGTCAACTTCACCGATACAATGAACAGCGTCAGCCCGGCAACAGGCCAACGTATTAAATTTGTCGAAGATACCGCAAATCCTGACGGAACGACCGACGCCTTGAATATCTGCGACAAGGTTGGCACAACTTTTGTCGTCGGCGCTGTAACTTCCCCGGAGATCACCTGCGCCCTGGCCAATGATTCAGCCTATCCCCAGGGCAGACTGGCCTCCGGCACCCGTTACACCCGCTATCTTGTTTTCGAAGTTCTTGATTCCCCGGATGCGGTCAGCGGCGACTCATACCATGACGTGGCCACGGTCACCGCCCATGAAACAGAGCCAACTCCTGGCAATAATACCGAGGATGAATCCACCACTGTTCGCACCATTGTGGACCTCGGACTGGTGAAAACCGCCTCAAAAAGCCCCGTCGAAGTGGAAGAATCTTTTTCTTATACCCTGACAGTCACTAATTATGGACCGGGAAAGAGCCCAGGAACGACGGTAACCGATACCTTGCCGCCCGGCATGGTCTTGACCGGATCACCTACAGTGAACCCACCTGCTACTGGAACCTGCACCGGAATAGCCGGTAATACATCATTCAACTGTGACCTTGGACTCATAGATAATAGCGTCTTGCCAGCCACCATTACCATTAACGTACCAAGCAAGGTAACTTCCTGGACGAGTACCAAAGAAAACTGCAGCTCAGTCACCAGCCTAGCCCCGGAACCATTTCCGGTTGACCCCCATCTCAACGGGGGCTGTCTAACCATTGACGTCTTTAAACCTGCCACTCTCGGTGATTTTGTCTGGCTGGACCGCAATGCCAATGGAGTGCAGAATAGTGAGCCAGGAATTAACAATGTGACCGTCAACCTGCTGGATGCCGGTTCCACCCTGGTGGCGACCACGACCACTAACGCCTCCGGGGCCTACAGTTTCACCATCAATCACGCAGCCGATTATTATGTGGAAGTTGTCAAACCCGCCACTTATTTCATCAGTCCAAAAGATGCCGCAGCCCCCGCTACTGATGCCACAGACAGCGACATCAGTACGGGAACAGGACGTACCAATGTCATCACTGTCAACTATGGCGACACAATCACCACCGTCGATGCCGGCCTCTACCAGCAGGTCAGCCTCGGCGATCGGGTCTGGCATGATTCCAATGCCAACGGCACACAGAATGCAGGCGAGCTAGGCATCCCCGGAGTAACCGTAACTCTGTACAGTGCCGGACCTGACACTATATTCTGGACCGGCGATGACGTGACCGTAAGCTCAACTACAACCGATGCCAGTGGGATGTACCTCTTTCCCAGCCTGACTCCGGGAGATTACGCCATCCAGATCGCGCCGCCCGCGGGGTTAGGTTATCTGCCCAGCCCAGTACAAAATGCCAACCCAAACACGGACTCCAATACTGATTCCAACATTGCCTCGACACTATCACCCGGAATATACCGTAGCGGTGTCATCACCCTGAGCTCACAGAGCGAACCAATCAATGATGGAGACACCGACACCAACTCCAACCTGAGCCTTGACTTTGGTCTGGTACTTCCTGGCAGCATCGGCAACCGGGTCTGGCTGGATGAAGACTCCAATCGCATCCAGGACGCCGGAGAACCGGGAATCGCTAATGTCACGGTGCAACTGAGAAACAGCGGCGGAACCCTCATCGCAGCCACTACGACCGACAGTCACGGAGGTTATTTATTCACAGGAGTAACACCTGGAACCTATTTTGTAAAAGTCCTCGCTGCTTCTCTTGCAACCGGGTTGAGCCAGACCACGACTTATTCCACGGCGGGAACTGATTTTGGCAATCAAAATCAAACACCGGCCAACGGCTACTCGCTCTCAGTAACTTCCGCCGGCAAGAACCTGACCGCAGATTTTGGCTACAACTGGAGTCCGACCGCTGATGTAACCGGCGGCACCAATACCGGGGCCATCGGCAACCGCGTCTGGATCGACCATGACGGTAATGGGATCCAGGATCCGGGTGAAACCGAGGTCAAAGGAGTTGAACTGACCCTCTTCAGAGCCGGAGCCGACGGCCTGTTCTGGACTGGAGACGATGTAACCGTTACAACCACCACGACCGCAGACGATGGCTCCTACATCTTCGACAATCTGGCAGCCGGGGCCTATACAGTAGAAGTAACCGGCAGCGGTTCCGCCAGTCATGACATCCTGAGCAGCACCAACTACACTCAGACCGGGGATCCAGATCATTTTGCCTCCAACGCGGCTACCGCGCCGACAGGAACAGCCGGCGATCACGAAAGCACCATCCCCATCATCCTGGCCCCTGGCGACACCTTCATCAATGTCGATTTTGGTTATCAGCCTTCCGGTGCACTCCTCTACGGTATCGGCAACACCGTCTGGCTGGACTTTAACCGCGACGGCATCATGGATCCAAGCGAATCTGGCATCCCGGGAGTCGTCGTCGGCCTGAAGAACGCAAGCGGCAACTTCATCGCTACCACTACCACCGACTCCAGCGGGAACTATCTGTTCACCGATCTGCCCGATGGGGCCTACACAGTGGCGATTATCGACTCTGAAAATATCCTGGCCGCGCTCAAAGCAACTTATGACCAGGATAACGGCACCACGGGACCGAACGGCCAATCCACCCTCACCCTGGCTGGAAGCAACAACCTCGACCAAGATTTTGGTTATATCCCCATCAGTACCGAAGCAGGAACCGGGGCCATTGGCGACACCATCTTTCTTGACCGCGATGCCGATAATACGCCTGGTCCCGGCGAGGGCATGGAAGGGGTGCGGGTATTCCTCAAAGACGCTGGCAACACTATCATCGCCTTCACCTTCACTAATAAAAACGGCCGCTATTTCTTTGGCGGCTTGGCTGCCGGAACCTACACCGTGGCAGTGGACACCACCACCCTCACTACCGGTCTCACCAACACAGTCGATCCTGATGGTGGAACTGCTTCCACTTCCTCCGTGACCATAGGGGCCGGAGGAATCAACATGGTCCAGGATTTCGGCTATATAGCCACTGTCCCCGGCACCATCGGCAATCTGGTCTGGAAGGATCGCAACGCCGATGGTGTTTATGACGCCGACGGCCTGGACAACATACTCGGAAACATTGATGATGAAACACCCCTGGCCGGGGTGAGCATCAAGCTCTATCGTGATCTGGATAATGACTTGCGCATCGATTTCAACGAGCCATTGATAGCCACAACCACCACCGACGTAAATGGTGCCTACCAGTTTACCCAGTTGCCGGCCGGAAGATACATAATCAAGGTGACCGATACCAGTAACGTGCTCGAAGGGTTCTGGCATTCACTCGGCACTGCCAGTATCAATAACAACAGCCAGGCTGATTATTATCCTGTCAACCTCGCCGCTGGCGGAGCCATTGTCGTGGCCGACTTCGGCTACTATTACCAGCCCGGCAGTATCGGCAACCGCGCCTGGAAGGATGAGGATGTCAATGGACTCTATAGCGCCGGAACCGACTCCGGTATTGCCAATGTCACCGTCAGCCTTGCCATCCAGTACCCGAATGGCACCACCACCACGATCAAAACCCTGACCGATGGCAATGGAAATTACCTGTTCCAGAACCTGCTGCTCGATGAACATCATGACGGTAGAGGCACTTACGGCACCGGCGGCAATGAGCCCCGACACACTATTACCGTTGACGAAACAACTATTCCCGCCCCGCTGGTGTCCATCTACCCCACTCGCACCAGAAACACCGACAGCACGACAGTAGGCGGCACCGCAAGCGATGAAGACACAAATGACCTGGGCAGCGACTCTCCAAGAGGCGAACCCGCCTATCCGCCCATGGGCAGCTCAGATATAACAAATGACTTCGGCTACTTCGTCCCTTCCTCTATTGGCGACAAGGTCTGGGATGACAGTAATGGCAACGGAATCCAAGATATTGGGGAATCCGGCCGTATGGGGGTCAGCGTGCAACTGCTCGATGGCAGCGGCAATCCGGTAAACAACCCGCTACTGCCTGGCATTCCCTATATCATGCCCACAGATGCCAACGGCAACTATCAGTTTACCTATTTGATCCCGGGAACCTATCAGGTGAAATTTATCCCACCCGCCGATACCGGATTTACCGGCCAGAACAGTGGCGGAGATGACAGTCTCGATTCCGATCCTGATCCAACAACCGGCATAACTACCACCATTACCCTGGGCATTGGGGAGGATAATCTGACCGTTGATGCCGGCCTGATCGGCGCCGCCATCAACATTGAAAAAACCACCAACACCGTTGATGCCGACAGCGCGCCCGGAGTTCTGCTGGCGGTTGGCGATGCAATAACCTGGACCTATGTCGTGACCAATACCGGTAACGCAGACTTAAGCGGCGTTACCGTCACCGACGACAAAATCGGGGCGATTACCTGCCCACAGACGACCCTGGCAGTTGCCGAATCCATGACCTGTACGGCCACAGGCACTGCCGTGGCCGGCCAGTATGCCAATATCGGCTCGGTTGTCGCCTCGCCGCCATCGGGATCGGCGGTCTCCGACTCTGACCCCAGTCATTACCTGGCAGCCAGCACCACTACCCCAGCCATCGACATTGAAAAGGCCACCAATGGCCAGGATGCCGATACCGGCAGCGGCCCGGTAATCGCTGTAGGCAATGCCGTAACCTGGACCTATGTCGTTACCAATACCGGAAATGCAGCTCTGACCAGCGTCACCGTCACCGACGATAAAATCGGGGCGATCTCCTGTCCAAAGACAGCCCTTGCTCTTGCTGAATCCATGACCTGCACCGCCATGGGAACCACTGTAGCAGGACAATATACAAATCTTGGCTCGGTGACGGCAACGCCACCCAGTGGACCCAATGTCACCGACACCGATCCCAGCCATTATTTCGGTTCTTCTGGCAGTAATTTTGCCGCCATCAACCTTGAGAAGTCCACTAACAATCAAGATGCCGACACCACGCCGGGGCCATATATTGAAATCGGCTCTGCCGTCACTTGGCGTTATGTGGTCACCAACACCGGCAGTACAAGCCTGACCGGAGTAACGGTTACGGACAATATCCTTGCCGGCACGGAAATTAATTGTCCTAATGACGGCAACACCGACAACATCATAAGCTCACTTGCCGCTGGGGCCTTTGCCACATGCACCGCAAGCGGATCCTCGGCCATCGGTCAGTACAGCAATACCGGCAGCGTCACCGGGACTCCGCCCACCGGACCGTCAGTGACCGACACCGACCCCAGCCACTATTTCGGTTCTTCCAGTCAAATTGATCTGGAAAAACACACTAACGGACAAGATGCGGATACAGCAATTGGACCTTATCTTATAGCCGGCTCGACCGTCAACTGGACATACATTGTCACCAACACCGGTAATACCACAATAAACGGAGTGACAGTCACTGACGATAAGGGTGTAGCCGTCTCCTGTCCCACAACTATCCTGGCCGCCGGCGCATCCATGACCTGCACTGCAAGCGCAACCGCTATTGCCGGTCAATACGCCAATATAGGAACGGTAGTCGGCACATCCCTGTCCGGAACCAATGTGACCGACAGTGACCCCAGTCACTACTTCGGTTCAGCACCCGCTATTAATATTGAGAAAGCCACCAATGGTCAGGATGCCGATTCAGGGACCGGACCGTATATGGAAATCGGTGACGCCATCACTTGGACTTACGTCGTATCCAATACCGGCAATACAACACTTACCAATGTAACCGTCACCGATGACAAGATCGCCGGTGCCGGTATCCACTGCCCTAATGACGGAAACACCGATAATATTATTGCCACCTTGGCCATCGGGGCTTCGGCCACTTGCTCAGCCACCGGAACCGCTGCGTCTGGTCAATACGCCAATCTCGGAACTGCGATCGGAACGCCACCTGTCGGGGCCAATGTGACCGACACCGACCCCAGTCACTACTTCGGTTCTTCTCCCGCTCTGACCATTGAAAAGGCCACTAACGGTCAGGATGCCGATACAGGAACCGGACCGTACATCGAAACCGGCAACGCGGTGACCTGGACTTATGTCGTTTCCAATACCGGAAACTCACCCCTTACCAATATATCCGTCACGGATAACATAATTAACATTGCTAATATCAACTGCCCCGCAGACGGAAATACCGACAACATTATTGCCTCGATGGCTGCCGGGACTTCGGCCACTTGCTCTGCCACCGGAATCGCCCTTGCCGGTCAGTATACCAATATAGGAACCGCTATCGGGACTCCACCTGTCGGGGCCAATGTGACCGACACCGACCCCAGTCACTACTTCGGTTCTTCTCCCGCTCTGACCATTGAAAAGGCCACTAACGGTCAGGATGCCGATACAGGAACCGGACCGTTAGTGGAAACCGGAAACGCTGTGACCTGGACTTACTTCGTATCCAATACCGGAAATACTACCCTCACCAATGTTACAGTCACCGATGACAAGATCGCCGGTGCCGGTATCCACTGCCCTAATGACGGAAACACCGACAATATTATTTCCACCCTGGCCGCCGGGGCCTCGGCAACATGCTCTGCCACCGGCATCGCTGCGACCGGTCAGTACGCCAATATCGGAACTGCGACCGGAACGCCACCTGTCGGGGCCAATATAATCGCCACAGACCCCAGTCACTACTTCGGTTCTTCTCCCGCTCTGACCATTGAAAAGGCCACCAACGGTCAGGATGCCGATTCTGGAACCGGACCATACACAGAAACCGGCAACGCCGTGACCTGGACTTACGTCGTAGAAAATACCGGAAACACAACCCTCGCCAATGTTACCGTCACCGATGACATAGTTAACAGCACCGACATTCATTGTCCTAACGACGGAAACATCGACAATATTATTGCCACCCTGGCCGTCGGGGCTTCCGCCACATGCTCTGCCACCGGCATCGCGGCGCCTGGTCAGTACGCCAATATCGGCACTGCGATCGGGACCCCACCAATCGGGGCCAATGTAAACGCCACCGATCCCAGTCACTACTTCGGTTCTTCTCCCGCTCTGACCATTGAGAAAGCCACTAACGGTCAGGATGCCGATTCTGGAACCGGACCATATATAGAAACCGGCAACGCCGTGACCTGGACTTACGTCGTAGAAAATACCGGAAACACAACCCTCGCCAATGTTACCGTCACGGATGACAAGATTAACAGCACCGACATCCACTGCCCTGCAGACGGCAACACCGACAATATTATTGCCACCCTGGCAGCCGGCGCTTCGGCTACCTGCTCAGCCACCGGCATCGCGGCGCCTGGTCAGTACGCCAATCTCGGAACCGCGATCGGAACGCCACCTGTCGGGGCCATTGTAACCGCTACCGACCCCAGTAACTATTTCGGTTCCACACCGGCAATTACTATTGAGAAAGCCACTAACGGTCAGGATGCCGATTCTGGGACTGGACCGTACATTGAAACCGGCAACGCCGTGACCTGGAGTTTTGTTGTATCCAATACTGGAAATACAGCCCTCACCAATGTTACCGTCACTGACGACATAGTTAACAGTACCAATATCCATTGTCCTGACGATGGAAACACCGACAATATCATTGCCACCCTGCCTGTCGGGGCTTCGGCCACATGCTCAGCCACCGGTATTGCTATTGCCGGTCAGTACGCCAATATCGGAACTGTGATCGGGACGCCACCTGTCGGGGCCAATGTGACCAACACCGACCCCAGTCACTATTTCGGTTCCACACCGGCAATTACTATTGAGAAAGCCACTAACGGTCAGGATGCCGATTCTGGGACTGGACCGTATGTGGAAACCGGAAACGCCATCACCTGGACTTACGTCATATCCAATACCGGAAACTCACCCCTTACCAATGTTACCGTCACGGATGACATAGTTGACAGTACCACTATCCATTGTCCTGACGATGGCAACACCGACAATATTATTGCCACCCTGGCCGCCGGGGCTTCGGCCACATGCTCTGCCACCGGCATCGCTGCCCCCGGTCAGTACGCCAATATCGGGACCGCGACTGGAACTCCACCTGTCGGCGCCAATGTGACCAACACCGACCCCAGTCACTACTTCGGTTCCACACCGGCAATTACTATTGAGAAAGCCACTAACGGTCAGGATGCCGATTCTGGGACTGGACCGTATGTGGAAACCGGAAACGCCATCACCTGGACTTACGTCGTATCCAATACCGGAAACTCACCCCTTACCAATGTTACCGTCACGGATGACATAGTTGACAGTGCCACCATCCATTGTCCTGACGATGGAAACACCGACAACATCATTGCCACCCTGGCCGCCGGGGCTTCCGCCACATGCTCAGCCACCGGAATCGCTGCCCCCGGTCAGTACGCCAATATCGGAACTGCGATCGGGACGCCACCTGTCGGGGCCAATGTGACCAACACCGACCCCAGTCACTACTTCGGTTCTACCCCCACTCTTACCATTGAAAAATCCACCAATGGTCAAGATGCCGATTCAGGAACCGGACCGTACATTGAAACCGGAGACGCTGTGACTTGGACTTACGTCGTATCCAATACCGGCAATTCACCTCTTATCAATGTTACCATCACGGATGACAAAGTTAACAGTGCCAGTATTCTTTGTCCTGACGACGGCAACACAGACAATATCATTGCTACGATGGCCGCTGGGGCTTCCGCCACATGCTCAGCCACCGGAATCGCTGCCCCCGGTCAGTACGCCAATATCGGAACTGCGATCGGGACGCCACCTGTCGGGGCCAATGTAACAGACACCGACCCCAGCCACTACTTCGGCTCTTCTCCCGCTATTTCCATTGAAAAGGCCACCAATGGAGAGGATGCGGATTCAGAAACTGGACCTTATGTAGAAACCGGAAACGCCGTGATCTGGAGTTACGTCGTATCCAATACAGGAAATACAACTCTTACCAATGTTACCGTCACGGATGACATAGTTGACAGTGCCCGTATTCTTTGTCCTGATGACGGAAACACAGACAATATCATTGCTACCTTGGCCGCCGGGGCTTCGGCAACATGTACCGCCACTGGAACAGCTGCGCCCGGTCAGTATGCCAATATCGGAACTGCGACCGGAACGCCACCTGTCGGCGCGAATGTAACAGACACCGACCCCAGTCACTACTACGGGGATGATGGAATTATTGATATCGAAAAAGCCACCAACAACGAGGATGCCGATACCGAACCAGGGCCGAAGATCTCCGTCAACCGAAATGTCACTTGGAGCTACGTGGTCACCAACAACGGACATTTTACTCTATCACAGATAACTGTCACCGATGACAAGGAAGGATCTATCACTTGTCCGCTAGACACACTAAATGCCGGGGAATCTATGACCTGCACGGCAACGGGCAAAGCCATCAAGGGACAATACGAAAACACCGGCTCAGTCACCGCCAAAACCCCGGAAAACAAAACCGTGACGGACAGCGACCTCAGCCATTATCTAGGTAGTGCTCCATGGATACTCTTTATGCCGGCAATCATCCCACGTTGTCCACCCATTCCTGATTACTGCTACATGGTCGCCGATGGTGACAATATCAGTTCCACCAACTCACCCTTGTTCAAATTCACATTCAAGACCGACAGCCTGGAACTGCTTAACCGTCTCGGGGTCAATAATGTAGAGACTATCACCCTTTCTCTGGACGGAAAAATCCTCTACAGCGCCAATGATGGCTACTTTGGAACTATTAACGTAACACCCGGCAAGACCAATTCCTTTATACCCATTGGCCAGATTGGCAAAGGCCGCGGTGCTCTGGGAGTTATCACCATGTTTGATATTGACGGACTGAGTTTTGATCCCACAACCAGTATCTTATATGCCACTGTAAGGCGCGGGGAAGGTTCGGATAACCAGCTGGACCTGTTGATCCAGATCAATCCCACTACCGGAAAAATCGTCAGCAACGCATTTGGCGCCGGAGTTGACTATGTCGTCATCGCCACTGCTTCCATCGAAAATAGCGACGTGGACGATATTGCCATTGACCGCAATGGGATTCTCTATGCTGTGGCAGGCAACAGCGGTGGCGGAGGTGGAGACAACCTGGTCATTATCAACAAACAAACAGGAGCTGTGCAAAATTATGGAACTTTGCATTCCCAGGGAACTCCAATTCAGGATATGGAAGGACTGACCTTTTACAATACCACCACCCTGTACGGCACCACAGGCTATGAATTTCAAGGAATGGGAACCGCCAACACCCTCTACAGAATCAACAAGGACAATGGAGAAGTAACCCCAGTCAAACAATTGGAACAAAATTTAAATGGCTACATCCCTTCAGATTTTGAGGCAGTCAGCTGTTTTCCTGTTTGCCGCTAAACAAAGTCTTTTAATAATTGGGTTGAATAAAAAAGCATAAAAAAACCGGCAGTCACCTAATAGGGTAACTGCCGGTTCCAATAATCAAAATCAAAACAGGTACAAAAAAGAAGGCCTCCTACCAAACCGCCCGTAATCCCTTATTTTTCCTGAGCTGATCAATACGACGTTCAAGCTCCACCCGCCACTCGGCATGAATTCTCGCAGCAGAAGGGGCAATGAGTTCAGGCAGACCATAAACGATACGATCTGAGGCCCGACTGGCCTCAATCACCGCCTCAATGGAACGGGCACCAAACTTGTATTGACCCAACAGCAAACGGAGCAGCAGACCGGAGGTCTTACGTGCTGCCTTCTTCCAGTGAGTATCCATCTGATGGGCAATAATAAAGGCCCGCTTGAGCAATACCCGCCGCAGCTCTTCCAACTCAGCCGAACTGGCTGAGTCACGAAGCAGGTCATCAGGAATCTCAATCCCGTCAATATCAAGCACCACCCGCAAACGACTCATGAAATCTGGAATCTTCAAAGTTTTCATCTTTTCCAGCATTTCCGGCTGATCCGCATCGAGCAATTTTTCCATCCCTTCCCAGCTGGCTTTCACCCCACCGGCAAAGACAAAGATAGCCCGGCCTATATAATGGGGAATCCCGTTGACATAGGTAACCCCGTCCTGCATGGAGGGCAGGAAATATCGGAGATAACCGAACTCATTGCCTTCATAGCGGCAATCAAATTCATCCCAAAAGACAATAGGGACCTTTCCTCGGGCCACTGCCGCCCGCACCGGTTCAATGGCCGAATTGATCTCCTCGGGTGAAGAAAACTGAGTCAAATTAAATTCAAACAGATCAAAAGGATTCCCTTGAAATTTTTTGGCAATGACACTGGCCACCTGGCGGACAGCAAAGGATTTTCCCGATCCCGGGGGACCAAAGACACCAATACAGAGAGGCCGTTGCACACTCTCCTTGGACACATAGGAATCCATGACATTCTGCAGGGTGATCACCGGATCAATCTCCGCCGGATCGGTGGTGCGCAGATGACCGACATTGAAGATCGGCAAATTATGAAACCCTGTCTTCCGGTTCACCTCTTCTTTAAGATCATGAAGTACCGCCACAATTTCATCCAGATAGCCATATGCGCCGGCAAGCGGTGTCGTTTGGGCCATGGGTGAAGGTTTTCCCAGATAGAAAAATTTACGCAAGGCCGCTTTTTTTTGCGTTGACCAGATCTGGCTGGAGACCAGATCAAGCACTGTCTCAAAATCTGTGGAGAGGGCAGGAAGCTCGAAGAATGAGGGGTCAGGCCCGTTATCAACATAGGAACAGGCGTAACCGCCGGGATAACTCTTCACAAAATCGAGGTTGGGAAATTCCAGGGTATCCTTAAAATAATAGCCGTGCTGATAAAGACTCGCCCAGTTATGCATCACCCGCTGCGAAAAGTCATAAAAATAATTGCGGCTGAAGCCAAAGCCACCAAAGCGAAGGGCATCCATGGCCAGCATGGCCAGAATCAAGGTATCATAACAGGGAACGGATCCCCTTTGCCGTGGCGAGCTTTTCTCGGGCAGACAACCTTTACGATGACGGAAAAAAATAGCATCCGGCCCGATATAAAGGATACCATGCGGGAACATCTCCACGATAATATGACAGCGAAACTTTCTGGTCACACTATCCCAAAGCCCCACCTCTTCCGTACGCAGAGCCCGAAGACACATGGCAACAATAGTCTCCCAATTCACCGAGCAATCCATTTCCATACGGGTGGTTTCAAGATCCGCCAGCCGGCAGAACAGTGTTATCCGTGGCCCGCACATCTCCGCCCAGTGCCGCCAGTGGGCCACACTGATGCCCATGGAAATCACCCAGGCATCGGGGTTGCGGGCAAAATCCTCCTCGGTCAGATGTGGAGGGCAGCCGGAATCGTCAATCACCACCAGTCCATTATTGTTGCTGAAGATCTCCCGATTATCGTCATCGATCCGAAAGGGCTCCGCAATCTTGGCCCGAGCTCCTGCCGGCAGATACTGATTGACCATGAACCAACCATGATCATCTCGCTCACTTTCTGCTCCGCTCTGTTTACGGAATATCTGGAAGATATCCTTCTGCTCCCCGTAGGAAACCGAATGGATTCGCGGATTGAGATCTGACTCGGCGATATAAGCGGCAAGCCAGGTCAGGCACTGCTCCAGCCGACCATACTCTATGGAGACATCGCCGGCCATAAGCTCAATATGATCACCCGGATTGTAGCCATAGGCGGGTAGACTCCCCTCTTCCATAAGACTGACCTGCTTGATGGGAAGATTTCGGATCTTGACATTAGAACCCAGCAGGGTGATTTTTTGTGATTGTTCGTCCATAATAACCTCAATGAGTCTTTCCATACCAACGTACCTTCAAACGAAAAAGGAAGGCCACGCCCTTCCTTTTTCGTTATTCACCAACCTCTATTCTACAACAGTCCAGCCTTATCCAGAGCCACCACCGCCCCTTTATAGGAAACAAAAATCAGGGCGATCCAGGAAAAAATAAGTACATACGTCATTATACTACCTCCTCAAAACCATTTTTTTCAAAAAAATTTATGCCAAACTCGACCCCAGAAAACGCTTTGCTCATTTCTAACCGACTTTTGATGGTATCTACCAAGGCCGCTTCCAGGAAGCAGCCGGAAAAGATTGCTGTTTCTTGGAAGCGGCATAAGGTGCCGTAAATGAGAAGAGCAAGAAAAGCTTTACTCTTCTCATAACGGCACCTAATAAGCCTCGTGATCCATCACTTCATGAGCAGCCAGTTTCTGAGAATCCATCTGTCTCCATACATAGGCTACGTAGGCCAGGACAAAAGGGATTCCCAAGGCCACATAGGTCATGGCCATCAAGGTATAGGGACTTGAAGAGGCATTATAAATCGTCAGACTGGATTGCAGATCAGCCTTCGAGGGATAAAAAGGCGTATTGTTAAAGCCGGCCGTAAAAAAGACCGCCAGACCAACCAGCACGGTACCCAGTCCAGCCAGCCATATCCCTTTGCTGCTTCCTTTGAAAACAGTGGTCAACACAGCCAGAATCACCAGCACCAGACCAACCAGCAGAAGCCCCAGTACGTGGGGCATGGCCAGCAAATTCATGAGATATTTATTGGCCACCATGGAGACAACGCCAGCCTCATCGACATCAAAGCCCTGCATCAACAGCAGTGACACCAACACATAGAGGAGGAAGGGCAGGGCGCAGAAGAAATTAATCCACACCGCCTTACGCAGTCGCGCCTCGAAGGCATCCATGGCTGAAAAATTAATATTATTCAGCAGATACATGGCACCCAGCACCCTGGCATTAAAGACCAGAAAGAGCCCGAGGGAAAGGTTGAAGAGCGAAAAGGCCGCCTCCAGTCCGCGCAGGGGATGGGTCCAGCTTACCTGATTATAGACATTGAGGGTAAAGTTGGAACCGGTAAAAAAAGTGCCGACGGCAGCGCCGATCAAGAGTACGCCCACGGTGCCGTTAATAAGCAGAAAGGACTCATAGACCTTGGCCCCCAGGAAGTTATTGGGTTTTTTCCGGTATTCGAAGCTGACGGCCTGGATGATAAAGGTGAAGAGAATCAACATCCATACCCAGTAGGCCCCACCGAAACTGGTGGCATAGAACTTGGGAAAGGCAGCAAAGAGAGCGCCGCCAAAGAGAACCAAGGTGGTAAATGTCATTTCCCACTTACGTCCCAATGAATTCATCACCAAGGCACTTTCCACATCGTTTTTTGCCACCTGCCAGAGCAGGGTATTACCGCCCTGAACAAAAGTCAGGAACAGAAACAATGAACCGACAACGCTGCAGAGGATCCACCATATCTGCTGTAAGGTTCCGTAATCAAGATTTGCTATCATTTTAAAGGCCCTCCGGTCCGATGGAAATCTGCTTCAACATAATTTTTATCTCAGCAATAAGCAGCAGGGTGAAAAGCCCCAGAAACATGAAAAAGGTGGCCTGCACATGGCCCACAGCCAGATTGGTAGTCGCCACTTTTACCGGCAGCAAACCCTGGATAGCCCAAGGCTGACGGCCAACTTCGGCCACGACCCAGCCAGTCTGCTGGGCTACAAGACCAAGAAAATAAGAAAGAAGACCAAGGGGCAGCAGCCATCGCGTCTCGGCAATCTTGCCTTTGACCGTATAAAACAGAAAGGCGAGAAATATCACGGGAAAGAGAGAACCCAGGATTACCATGATATGGAAAGAATAAAAGAGTGTACTCACCGGCGGAACCGCCTCTTCCGGAGTGTTCAGATAACCATAGCCCAGAAACTCTTTATTGGCAGTAAATCGGGTTAAAGCCTCACTGGCAGCACCATCATCCTTCTCCTGCCTGGCCTGCTTAAAGGCAGCAAGATCAGCCACGGCCAGCTGTCCCAGCTTCATCTTCTCGGCCACTCCCATAACCTTCTGTTCACTGTTTCCATAGACTAGGTCATCAATCCCCGGCACAAATGAACCCGGAGTACGATTGGCCAGCAGGGAAAGAAGGCCCGGAACTTTTACCTCAAAGAGAAAGGGGTTCTGGGAGTCCCCAGGCTTCTTGGCACCATTGATAATCCCGGCGGCGACAAGGCCTGCACCTTGCTCACCTTTATACAAGCCTTCAAAGGCTGCTAGTTTCATAGGCTGTTTCTGCGCATCCTCAAAGGCCGCCTCATCACCGGTAAAACCGACATACGCTGAGGCCAGCAGACCAAAAACCGAGGCCACGACGATGGATTTCTTAGCCATCTCCACATGTCTGCCTTTCATCAGATACCAAGAAGAAATAGTTACTACAAAAAGGGAACCTAGAAGAAAACCGGAACTGGTCGCATGGGTAAATTTGGACATGGCCACCGGGGAAAAGAGCACGGCCCAGAAATTCTCCATCTCAAAACGGGCAGTCTCCGGGTTAAAGGCCATGCCAACTGGATTCTGCATCCAGGCATTGGCCACCAGAATCCACAGGGCCGACAGATTGGAGCCGACAGCTACCATCCAGGTTGAGAATAGATGAAAGCCTTTGGAAACGCGGTTCCAGCCGAAAAACATGACTGCAAAAAAGGTCGCCTCCAGAAAGAAGGCAAAGATCCCTTCAATGGCCAGCGGTGCCCCGAAGATATCACCCACCATCCAGGAATAGTTCGACCAGTTGGTGCCGAATTGAAACTCAAGGATAATACCCGTGGCCACCCCAATGGCAAAGTTGATGCCAAACAGAGTCATCCAAAACTTGGTGAGCGCCTTCCATTTCTCATCACCGGTGCGCACATAAATGGACTCAAACATGGCGCACAAAAAAGATAAGCCCAGCGTCAGGGGCACAAAAATCCAGTGATACATGGCCGTTAAGGCAAATTGCGCCCTGGACCAGTTCACCAAACTCAGATCTACATCAACCATTGATCATCCCTCCTTTCTATTAATGATTTTGGACCACCGGCCTGGAAAGTTGCTCCAGCACATGATCGGCCCGTTGCTCATCGGTCTGAAAATTCGTCTTAAGATAATTGGGGAAGAAAAATAACTTGAGGACAGCAAACATGACAAGGAGCTTGATCAGGATAATCTTCCACAGGGTCTTCCCCACAGTCATAGTCCTGAATCCGTTCCGATAAAAACTATAGACTTTTGTCAATGGCTGCAACATTCCTCTCTTTCCCCGCTGCGTAAACATTCATCAGTCATTCCAAAAAAAACTTCAGATCTTTTTATTATGCACAGAAAAAACAGGAAGACAAGAATCATCCCTGGATAACTCCGCAAAGGTGATCCCGGCAAGATGCTGCCGCAATTGGGCGCTGGAATCTTCCCAGACCCTGTGCACCCGACAACGTCCACTGGTCGCACAGGTCTCGGGTCTGCCAACACAATCATTCAATTGAATTTTGCCAATCATCACTTCAACAACCTCGAGAAGACTGATCTCAGCGGGATCCTTCATCAGGATATAGCCTCCTTTTGGCCCCTGTCGGATCTCTATCAGATGAGCCCGAGCCAGATTTTGAACAATCTTGGCCAGAAAAGGTCCGGGAATATCTGCCTGAGTAGCTATCTCCTGCTTGACAACCAGAACCCCTTGGCCCTTGTAGGCCAGATAAACCATACACCTGACGGCATATTCTCCCGCTCGCGTTAATCTCATACCACCCCTCAAACAAGATTAATAAGATATTAAAGGTCTTGTAAATTATATATCCATTTACGTCAACAAGAATCTTTCTCGTTCTTCTTTGTTTTGCTTTTTTTTTTCATATCCCATATAAAATAGAGACAAGGAATAACGTCGACAATCCATATCCAGCATACAAACATGGAGGCACCATGATTCCGGCCCACCTTATTCCAGTCCCAGATCCCCTGCAAGTCAGCTGGGGTTGGTTTCAGATCCTGCTGTCATCCACCTTTCTCCTCCATCTGCTGGTGATGAATATCATGCTGGGATGGGCCATCATCGCCTTTTGCAATCATGCATTTAGGGATAAAATACCGGCTGACAACCAACTGATCTCCAAGAAACTCCCCTTTACCATTGCCTTTACCGTCAACTTCGGCGTTGCCCCCCTGCTTTTTCTGCAGATTCTTTATGGCCACTTCATGTACACAAGTTCAGTGCTCATGGCCGTGTTCTGGCTCTCTATTGTGGCCCTTCTTATTCTTGCGTACTATGCGACCTATATCTATAATCTGCAATTTTCCAAGCTCTCCGGGCTGCACACCTTGGTCAGCGGAATTATTGCTCTCTTCCTGCTGATAATCACCTTTTTCTTCACTAATAATATGAGCCTGATGGTCAGCCCTGGGAGCTGGGTACACTATTTCAATCATCCTGATGGGATGCTGCTGAACTTTGAAGATTCCACCCTACTGCCCCGCTATCTGCACTCAGTCTTTGCCTCGGTGGCCGTGGGCGGACTTGCTCTTGGTCTTTACCATGACTGGCAACAGCGACGTGGTGACACTACAGCCGCAGACCATATTCCCTCGGCCATGAACTGGTTTTCTTATGCCACCATCGCCAATTTCGGCATCGGCACCTGGTACTACGGCGGCCTGCCCACATCCATACGTACCGTAACAGGAACTGCCGGCGCATTTTTACTCTGCTTTCTGCTGGCCGGCATTGCTGCCGCCATCCTTTCCCTGATCTATGGCCTGCAATACCGCGTCCGCCATACTGCCGTTGCCGTCCTTGGGGCTATTATCTGCATGGTTACGGTCAGGGAACTTGTCCGCCGGCAGACCCTGGCTCCCTGGTTTTCTACTTCTGATCTTGAGGTCATCCCCCAATATTCACCCATGCTCCTGTTTCTACTGCTCTTTGCTGCCGGCCTCTATCTTGTCTGGTGGATGATCAAGCTTGTCCTGCCCGCGAAGAAGGAGGTCCAATCATGAATTACCCTGTCTGGCAGTTGGACGCCTTTGGCGGTGGATTTCTTATCGCCCTCATCGCCATTGTCCATGTTTATGTCTCCCATTTTGCCGTTGGTGGTGGACTTTTCCTGGTCTTGACCGAAATGAAAGGATTGCGCGAAGGCTCATCCGCAATCCTTGCCTATACCCGCAAACACACCAAATTTTTTCTGCTGCTGACCATGGTCTTCGGTGGAATGACCGGCGTTGGAATCTGGTTCACCATCTCCCTGCTCAGTCCGGCTGCCACCTCTTCCCTGATCCATACCTTTGTCTTTGGCTTTGCCATGGAATGGGTCTTTTTTCTGGCCGAGATCGTCTCGCTGCTCTTCTATTACTACACCTTTGACCGGCTGGAGCCCAGAAAACACCTGATCCTGGGCTGGATCTACTTTGGCTGTGCCTGGTGCTCTCTCTTTCTTATCAACGGCATCATCGACTTCATGCTCACCCCGGGAGCCTGGCTGATTGATAATAATTTCTGGTCGGGATTTTTCAATCCCACCTTCTGGCCGGCCCTCTTCTTCCGCACCTTTATGGCCCTGATGATTGCCGGGCTTTTCGGCTTCCTTACCAGTGTAAATATCAAAGAGACAACTCTGCGCCACACCATGGTTCGTTACTGTGGAATGTGGCTGCTGCCGCCCCTTGTGCTGCTTCTGGGATCGGCCCTGTGGTACAAGACCGCGCTGCCGCTCCCGCAACAGGAGATGATCTTCAGCAGAGCACCAGAGATGAAACCCTTCCTGACCCTCTTTATCTGGCTTTCGCCGCTGATCTTTGCCGGTGGCCTGCTCATGGCCATCCTTCGTCCGCAGGGCGTGCGCAGGCCACTGGCCTGGCTGCTCCTGCTCCTTGGTTTCCTCTATCTGGGCAGCTTCGAGTTTATCCGTGAAGGCGGACGCAGGCCCTATATCATCCACGATTATATGTACTCCACATCCATCAAAAAAGCTGACATGGGACTGATCCAGAAAACAGGTGTCCTCGCCTCCGCGCGCTGGGTAAAAAATAAAACCATAACCGCGGGAAACCGGATGGATGCCGGCAAAGAACTCTTCACCCTGCTCTGCATGCCCTGCCACTCAGCCGGTGGCCTCTTAAACGATATCCTGCCCCTGGCCAGACGTTTTTCTCCGGCCGGCATGCGCTCCTTTCTGGCAAGCATGGGCACAGCCAATCCTTACATGCCGCCCTTTGCCGGAACCGAGGAAGAACAGAGTGTGCTTGCCGAGTATCTCACCACCCGTCTTGTTCCTGGAATAGCTAACAATGTGGTGAAAATCAGCAAAGAAAGTATCAAACCAGCGCTTTTTGACCAGAAAACAGCCGAGTATCTCATCCTCGCCAGTAGTGACAAGGGCATGGTTCTCTCTTCCGAACCGGAGCAGTCCGGGATTGATTTCTCCTTTGCGCCACCAACTCTGCGGGCCCAAGTCATCCTGCGGGGAGAGACTCCCAGCGTTCTGACCGACGATATCCAAGTGAGCTACCGGATTGACACCGATCAAGGACCTCTTCTCGGTAATATGATTGCTGCGGATGGCACATTTGAAGCAACTCTTTCCAAAGTCCCTCCAATCGCCAAAGATTTCCGCCCTTACCTCCTGGCCGAGATCGAGGCGGTTAAGGGGGGCAAGTTGATTGCCACCACCCGTCTGAAAATTGGTATCTCAAACGAGACCGGCTGCCGGAACTGTCACGGTGGGCCATGGCGACAACAGGGCCGCACCGGTCTCTCCCGGCAAACTGCCGCAGATATCCTGGCCATCCACGACAAACGCAGCAGTACGAAGCTCAGCCAGGACTTTCATGCCGGCAAGATCGTGGTCTGCGCAGACTGTCATGCCGACAGCAGCCGAGGGGCCGCCGGCCAAGCCGAGCTGCTCAATCTCTCAGCAGCCATACATGGTTTTCATGCCACCTATCTTTATAAAGAGAACAACAGTTGCACCTTCTGTCACGCCAATAGTGCTCAGGGCACCACCGGTAACATGGAGGACCTGCACAGCACCATTGGCCTTGAATGCGCAAACTGCCACGGCGCTCTCGCGGATCTCGCTATGAGCCTGCTGAAAGAAAAAGGACAGGCACAAAAACCAGGAAGCACTAAGCTCCTGACCATGCTTGCTGACAAGGGAGAAATGGCACAAGATACCATCAAAGGCCGGATGCCGTGGAGCATGGAGCCCGACTGCCTTACCTGTCATGTGGGATTTCAACCGCCTGAATCCAGCACCGCCTTTAATACCTGGAGTGCGGATACGCAGGGCTTGTTTGTCCACCGACATGGAGAGGAAGGTGCTCTGCTCTGTACCTCCTGTCATGGCTCACAACACGCCCTCTACCCGGCTGACAATGCCTACAGTAAAGAGATTGGAAATCTGCAACCGCTGCAATACCAGAACAGCCCCTACCCCATCGGGGCCGACCGGGGCTGCGCCGTCTGTCATACGGTGGAGATGGAAGAAGAACTGCACCATCCAGGATCACTGGGAACTTTTCGTAATAGGGTGGAATAGAAGAAGAGAAGGGGAAGACTTTACTTACTGCTCTCAATTTAACTATCAGACAAACAAGGAGACACCACTATGCTTGTTCGATACTTGATGCCGATACTGCTGTTCATGCTCATCTGTTCTTCGTCTCTGCACGCTGCACAGAAACCGGCCGCGAACGAAGCCCTGGCCGAGTTGGAAACGGCCAAGGTCGTTTTCGATGTGCGGTTGGCTGATCTTGACTCGCTGATATTCAATCTGAAACTCTTGGATGAGACCTGGAAGGGAATCGCCGCGCAAGACGTGAAACCGGAAATGATAGTTGCTTTCCGTGGTCCAACGGTCAAACTTCTGACGTCCGCCGAACTCGACGAGGAGGCACTCCATCTGTTCCGGGTGTTAAAAAAGAAAGGTGTGCGATTTGAGGCATGTGGTGTGGCCATGCGGATATTCAAGGTCGCCCCGGCAGGACTTACTCCGGAGGTCAAGCTGGTGGCCAATGTCTTTAATTCGTTAATTGGTTACCAGAGTAAAAATTATGCCATGATTGTCATCAACTGAGGCCAACAAAAACAAAGACCCGCTTTCTATCTTTGTTTTTGTTGGCAAAAAGCCAGCTCAAGAGTTTTACTATGGCCACGCATCTCCTGGGAGACCTCCAGCCATTGACCAGAAAATCCTGGACACACCGGCCTCACCACCTCAAAGCCATAGTCGCAAGCCTAGTCTTTGGGCGGCATTTTTACCACGGTGAACCAGAAGTCTTCCAGCGACCGCACAACCTTCAGGAATGCCTCAAAGCCGACCGGTTTTGCAATGTAGCAACTAGCCCCTAGGTCGTAACATTTGAGGATATCGATGTCTGCCTCCGAGGTGGTCAACACGATCACCGGAATACTTCTCAGACGTTCATCGGCCTTGATCTCTTTCAGGGTCTCTCTGCCATCCATACGCGGCAAGTTGAGGTCAAGCAGAATGATATCAGGCCGAACGGCATCAACATACGGCTCCTCGTGCCTCAAATAGCGTAATGCCTTGATACCATCATCAACAGTGTGCAGATTGACTAAAAGCTTTCCAGCTGCGAGTCCTTCACGAGTCAATTCAACATCACCAGGATCATCTTCTACAAGCAGTATATCTACTATATTTTTTCCATTCATAGCTCATTTGCCTTTGGTCGAAGTATTATTTCAAGGAGATTCATAGGATTAAAGCGATTCAACACGGTTCCTGCCATTTTCCTTTGCCAGATAGAGAGCTTCATCTGTCCGGGCAGTAAAAGATTCCAAAGTATCCTCGGATTTATACTGGGTCACGCCAAAGCTGGCGGTAACATGCAGACCATTGCCGAAGTCATGAGCTGCACATAAAGAGCGCAGCTTTTGCGCCAACACAGCAGCCTGACTTTGCACGCTTTTGGGAGTAAGCACCATGAACTCCTCCCCGCCCCAGCGGGCAAAAATATCATGTGCTCGAATATTATCGGATACCAGATGAGCCACCTCCTTGAGAACATGATCGCCAATGATATGGCCGCAGGTGTCATTTATCTTTTTAAAGTGATCCAGATCAAACATGATGATGGATAAATCTGTAGTAGCATATCTTCTGGCACGCTGGCGTTCAGCCTCCAGCAGTTCGTTAAACATCAACCGGTTATAAATACCGGTCAGATAGTCAATGCGGGCTTCACGTTCAAAGAAATCCCGCGTCTCTTTCAGGGCAACCTCCAGTTTTTTGCGTTCAACGGCATAAAACATGGCACGTTTCAGCATCCTGCCGCCAATATCTCCCTTCAGCAGATAGTCCTGGGCCCCTAATTTAACCGCTTCAATACCAAAGGATCCATCAGAGAGTCCGGTCAGAACAATGATCGGCGTAGTGGGCACAGCTTCCAACAGGCGGGTCACGGTCGGAAGTCCGCTGCTGTCCGGCAGATTCATATCCAAAAAAATAATATCACAGTGATTCTGTTGCAGATAGCTTATTCCTTCAGAAAGTCGTGCAACAGTGACCAAGTGCGCCTTGCATCCCTCTTGCTCCAACATCTCCTGAAGAAGCAGTACATCACCGGGATCGTCTTCAATCAAAAGGACGGTATGCAGAAATTTATCGCTCATATCATTTTTCCCTTATTATTCAGTGCGGTGGGCAGGGTGAAAAAGAAGGTCGAATCACTCCCTTCCGTGGACTCTACCCAGATTTTCCCGCCATGACGTTCAACAATCTTCTGACAGATCGCCAGGCCGATACCGGTGCCGGGATACTCGGCACGGGTATGCAGACGCTGAAAGATGGTGAAAATCCGCTGGTAGAATTCCGGAGCGATACCAATGCCGTTATCGGTAACAGAAAAAAGCCATTCATTCTGCTGACAGCTTGCACTGATGATTATCCTGGGCGGTTCCGCGCCATGGTATCTGATGGCGTTGCCGATCAGGTTCTGGAACAACTGCCCAAGCTGGGCTTTGTCCACCTGAATGACCGGCAGGGGGCCACAGACGATTTCAGCGTTGTTGTCCTTGATGCTAAGCTCCATGTCCTGGAGCACCTTGGATACCACCTTTGAGCAATCTGTCTCCGCAAGCTCCCTGGTGCTGTGGATGACCCGGGAATAGCTCAGCATGTCATTGATCAGAGTGCGCATTCGTGTGGCACCGTCAATAATATAGGCCATGTAGGATTCGCCTTTGTCATCAAAGGTTCCCTTGTAACGGCTGGCCAGCAATTCTGTGAAACCGGCAATTTTACGCAGCGGTTCCTGCAGGTCGTGCGAAGCAATATAGGCAAACTGTTCCAGTTCATTATTGGAACGGGCCAGATTGGTCTCTATCTCTTTGATGTCCGTAATATCCCTGATCGTCTCAATGGCACCGATTCTCTTGCCGTCACTGTCATACAAGGGAGCGCTAACAGCCCAAACAGAGGCGCCTTTTCCGTTAGAAAGCGCAGGGCAGAAGGCCTCAGCATAGAGACGCTCTCCCTGGCGGGTAACATGCTGATATTTGCCCTTGAGCTCACTGTCATCGACATCAAGAAGATCAATCAACTGACTCCGGCGTTCACCATAAAATGGCAGGGAGTAGGCATGGTCACCCTGTCCCAGCATTTCTTCCTGGGAGACGCCGCTCATATCCTCTATCGCCCTGTTCCAGGCGACGACCTTCTTTTCCTGATCCACAACAAAGGTTGGATCGGGTAAGAAGTCAAAGATGTCGGCCAAACGCTGACGGGATTCACGCAGCGTGACCTCCATTTCCTTACGCTTGGAGATGTCACGGGAGGAGGCGTAGAGATGCCATTTTCCATCCAATTGGACTCCGCAGGCGCTGATCTCAACGTCGAAGATAGTTCCATCACGACGGCGGTGCTTGGACTCGAACATGGCCGGGGCGTGAATAAGTTCCCGAACCTTTGCCGTCAATTCCTCTACGGGAATAGTAGCATCCCATTGCGCAACATTGAGCTGCAGATTCTCTGCAGGGTCATACCCCAGCATCTGGCGGAAAGAAGCATTCGACTCCACCAGATTGCCTTCCTCGTCAAGTATATGGATACCGTCACGGGACACTGACTGCAGTGTTTGGTAGCGAACTCCGAGCTTGTACCGCTCTTCTTCCGCCCGCTTGCGTTCCGTTATCTCCCAAACGACATCGGCCAGATAGGTGACCAGCTTGATATCCTGATCCGTATAATCGTCAGGTTTGTTACCGATACCCAGGATGGATACCACCCGGTCGGCACGCAAGATCGGCACGACCAATTCCCGAATCACCGGCGCATGCCCTTCCGGCAGCCTTTTTTTGTTGGGCAGCTCGGCATAGTTGTTGTGGACAATCGGTTGGCGCTGGCGGACACAATCAGCCCAGACACCAGCTTCTTGAATCGGGCAATGGAGTCCGCTTCCCTCGGCAGTACAGAATTCCTTGAGCGTTCGAGTCGACCAGGCCTGCAGGGAAATGATCTGCTGGTCGGCCTCGACGAAATGGTAAAAAGCAATCGGACTTTTACTCAGCTTGCAGACTTCGTCCAGTGCCTGCTGAAGCAGGTCTTGCAGAGCATGCGTTGCCGCATACTCCAGCAGACCCAGCCGTATACTTACTAAGACCTGAGCTTGCTGGGCCTGCTGCTCCAGTTGCCTCTGCCGTTGTTGGAGAAATTTCAGGCCCAGTATCAAAACAGAGCAGAGCAGGAAAAAGAAAAGTGCAGTGCCTGGAAGTTGCTGGCGCCAAGGGGCATAAATGGCATCTATGTTACGACTGACAAAGACATAGAGCGGCTTGTTCATTTTAAGGGCGCTCGGCCGGACGGTCTGAATGGCCAGCATATTCTCTTCACCAGTTGACGCGGATTTTCCGGTAAAAATATTCTCCGTTTTGTTACTGGCCTTGTGACGTGCAAAAAATGAACCGGGCTCATCCTGGTTTTCTCCGGCCAGTTCCGGCCTCTCCGGTACCACCATGAAACGCAGGCCATCACTGTGGGTGATGGCGCAGACCAGATCGGGTGCATACCGTACCGAGGAGAGCAAAACGCCCAAATAGCTGGGGTCAAGAGCGGCAACGACCACGCCGCCAAAGGTGCCATCAGGTGCCGGAATAATCCGGCTGAGATTCAGAATAATCGGCCCAAGGATGGACTTGAAAGGCGGAGAAACATAGAGTGCCGTCATCTCAGCCTGATCTCGCGGCACCTGGTAATAATTTCGGCTGCTGAAATCTTTACCGATGAACTCTTCACGGCTCGATGCAAGAACTATCCCCTTTTCATCAAGGGTCAACAGGGTACGAATACCAGGCATGGCATTGGTCAGTGCCTTAAGGCGACGGATAAACCCTGTGCTGTTTTTAGTGGCAGTGAAATTGGGTAGATCGATCACCAGACCTTGCAGAACAAGATCAGCAGATTCCAGCGAGCGATTCATATTGCTGCTGATGACACGGGATTGGGTCAGCAGTTGCTGTTGTTCCTGGATGGTAATGGCACGCTGGGTGACGACGTTATGGTAAACAATAACACTGGCAATAATTGCCAGGGCCAGGATCAGGATCAGCCATTGGATAACTCTATTCTTTCGCCCACTGTTTAAAGGTACGTCAGGTTCTTTGGTCATCTACAATGCTCCAGGAAGGAAGGAGTGGTACGGGAAAGAAAAAGGACTTTCCTGGAGCAAAAAAAGTCCTTACCCGTTTTCAGAGTTTTATCAAGAAACATCTTATGCTCTTATAGCACGGCCTATCAAAAAAATTCTGGCCGCAATTCATCCGCAACCAGGAAACCATCCAGCTCTTCCTGGTCATAAAAGGCACGCTCAAAGAAAAGCCCCTGGGCCGGTGCGGTATACTGTTTCAGATCCACCGGTTCCTGCAGAAAACGCTGCACATCCGCCACTGTCAGCTTCCCTTTGCCGACTGCAACCAGCACCCCGACAATCCGACGCACCATCTTCCACAGAAAATGCGATCCCACAATCCGGAAGAGGATCAGATCCCCGGTTACCACAACCTGACATTGATTGATCATGACCGTAGGAGATTTCTTTTTCACCACCTGCCGATCGGTGAATGAGGTAAAATCATACATCCCCATCAGTGCTGCAGCCGCCTCCTGCATCCGTTCTCCGTTCAGCAGATCGTCAACCTGCCAGACATGGCCCCGGCCCAGAGCCGTCTTGCGTCTGGCAATCTGATAGCAATAACTGCGACCAATACAATTATGGCGGGCGTGAAAACGAGCCCCGGCCCGCTTGCAGTCAAGGATGGAAATATCCCCGGGCAATGATGCATTCAACCGCTCCCTGATCTCCTGGGGATTGAGGTCGGTATGGGCCTCCAGATGGGCCACAAAATGCAGTCCATGCACCCCCGCATCGGTACGGCCGCTGCCCTGCACGTCGACCTGAGAGCCAAAAAGCTCTGTCGCTGCCGCGAGCAGAGTGCCTTGAATGGTTCTGGCCTCATCCTGCTTCTGCCAACCGCTATAGCGGCGGCCGTCAAACTCCAGGGTCAGTTTAAATCGTTTTGCATGGTCGTTCATATTGATTTACTCCTTAATTTTGTTCACCGTTTAGGTGTGCAGCAATGTTCGTTCGCCATTGGCATGGCGCAGACGATGAGCCAGGGTACGGGAAATTGCCGAGATCAATACCAACGCCAGCCGTTTATGCTCCTCGGCCAGTTGATGAAAATTTTCCAGGGTCAGCATATAGAGATCAGTATCCGTATGGGCAATGGCATTATCACTGCGGTTATGACCATCGAGAAAGGCCAGACCACCAAAAAAATCTCCGCGGCCTATGGTTGCCACATGATGCAGCTGCCTGCTGCCAACGATGGGTGCCGTAATCCTGACTTCACCGCGCCGGATCAGATAAATTGCATGCCCCTGATCTCCTATGGAGTAAATGGCTTCTCCGGCCTTGAAAGATCGCTGTTCCATGCGCTCCTCCAGATCGACAAGCGTCTCATCCTTGTGCCCCTGAAAGAGCTCCATCTCCTGTAATTGCAGCAGCACCTCCTCATCCACCGGGGCTTTAACCTCCGCGATCAGACGTTCCTCCACCCATTCAATGGCGGACTCAAGAACTGGAAAGATATGCACAGTATCACCACTTCCACCCGTCAGACCAGTCTGCTCAAATAATTCCCGAAGATTACGGCCTTTCTGTCGCTCATGCACATTGCTGAGCAGCAGAAAGGCACCTCGTTCCGCCAGAATGTCCCGCACCTGGATGAGCATGTGGACGGCCGTAATATCCACCGACTGGACCAGACGCAGATCGAGGATGACATAATCCCGGCTTTTGATCTCCGGTGCCAGAATAGAATAGAGCTTGTAGGTAGTGCCGAAAAAAAGACTGCCCTGGAGTTCAAAGATAATAGCCTTTTCACCCTTCTGCCCGATCATGCGGCGCTCGGCCTCCGAGCGGGACCAGGTAGATGAGCGCTGATGGACAAAAGACTTATGCCGGACCACCGATCCCCCAACCTGCTCACGAACGAAAAGAAGGATGGACATGGCAACACCGGAGGCGGAGGCGGCAATCAGACCCACTGTCAGGGCAATAGTGACCACCGCCAGCACCACTGCAAAGTCTAGAACGGTCCCACGCGATTCGAGGAAGCGCAGGGGTTCCGTATCAATCATCCGCAGACCGATAACGATCAGGATACCAGCCAGGGTGGCAAGGGGAATCCAGGCAATAACCGTACTCAATGCCAGCGCCGCCACCAGCACGAAAACCCCTTCCATGATACCGGAGACACGTGTCTGGGCGCCACTGTTGAGGTTTACCATGGATGGTCCCATGGTGCCGGAACCGGGAAGACCACCAATCATCGATGAGGCGATATTGGCCAGCCCTTGGGCGCACAATTCCCTATTCGGCTCATGACGGGTCCGCGTCTTCCGATCAATCACCACACAGGTTTTCAAGGTATCAATGGAGAGCAGAGCGGCCAGGGTCAGGGCGCTGCCGACAAGGGCTCCGACCTGAGAAACCTTCAATTCACCCAGGTCATGCCAGCGGGCGACAAAGGTGCTGAAATACCCTTTTTCCACCGCGCCAAGGCTGCCAAGCACCAAGCTGTTATCAGTAAGCGTCATCATCGACGGATCGGTTGCGGCCAGCCCGAAATAGGTCAACAACCCGGCACAGACGCCAAGGATCGTGCCGGGAATCGCCTTGGTCAGCTTTGGTCCCAGCAGGGCGACAAGCACCGTTGCCGCACCAACATAAATGCTGCGCATATCCCAAAGCGCCGGGTTTATAACAACCTGCCACCACGGCGTATCAGCGCCAGCCCCCATAAAATTACGGATCTGACTGGTAATAATAATAATGCCGACTCCGCTTAAATAGCCACTGACAACCGTATAAGGGATATATTTAATGATGCGGCCAATCCCGAGAAATCCAAAAAGGATCTGCACCAGACCCGTTAATCCGGCAAGCACAGTCAACAACAGAACAATGCTCTCAGGAGCAACGCCCTGTTTCACCAGTTCAATGGCAAAAGCTGACAATACTGCTGCCGCCGGAGCGCAGGGCGCACTGATCAGACGATCTGTACCACCAAAAACTGGGGCAATCAGGCCGAGGGCAGCAGCCCCCAGCATCCCTGCCACGGCGCCAAGTGCCACATAATGCGGACTAATCGCCGCATAGACAGTGACCCCGAAAGCCACCGATGCCGGCAAGGCCACCAGCATGGACGCCAGCCCGCCCCATAAATCCCCGGGGGCACGCAATTTATTCAAAAGTACGGACATAAGAATAACCTTCTTTTAAAATAGATGACGGGCAGTATCAGGGAACGTTGCAAGAGCATTCACGTTCCACCACATCCTGCCGACGCAGAATTCCATTCTTCACCCCACAAAATAATAACGGTTTGGTGGTCAAGAAAACCATGTTGCCAGGATTAGCACGGCTGATCTCTTCCCCTTTTTCGGTACGCATGGCGACGACCTCAAGCGGTATCACCTCAATGCCCGGCAACATATACTCAATCAGGTCACCCGTCTGCAGCACATTCCTGGCTTCAACCAGTGGATGTTCACCTTCCTCTCTGATTACCGCCACCGGATGGACGGTCTGCACCTCACGAGAGGTATGATAAACCATCTCACCGCTGCCGGGACGCTGATCAATAAAGTTCTCGGTAGTGCCGCGGGTACCGGTCTTGGCAATCTCATTCCTGAAGATCTTCGGCAGCACAATGGCTTCAGGTTGCTGCCAGGCCTCAGCCGGGAGGGTGGCCAGATAATCGAGGGCAGCCCGATAGATGCGAACGACTCCACCCACATAAAAAATGGACTTCATTCGCCCTTCAATCTTCAGGGAGTTGGCACCGGTCGCCACCAGCTCGGGCAGCCGCTCCAAGAGACAGAGGTCTTTGGAGTTGAAGATATAGGTGCCCCGCTCGTCTTCTTCCACCGGAAAATACTGGCCGGGCCGTTTCTCTTCCGTGAGGGCGTAACTGTAGCGGCAGGGATGGGCACAGTTGCCCTGATTGGCATCACGACCGGTCATATAATTAGACAGCATGCAACGGCCGGAATAGGAGATACAAAGGGCACCATGGACAAAGATCTCCAACTCACCCTGCACCACTTTTCTGATCTCGGCGATTTCCACCAGAGACAGCTCGCGGGCAAGATTCAGCCGGGAGACCCCTTGAGAGAGCCAGAAGGCAGCCGCCGCGTAATTAGTCACATTGGCTTGAGTAGAAAGATGGATGGGAAGCAGGGGCACCACCGAGCGGGCGCGCATGAGAATGCCGGGATCAGCGACAATCAGGGCATCAACTGCAATCTGCTGCAAAAAGAGTAAAGAGTGATCAAGGTCGACAAAATCCTGATTATGGGCCAGAATATTGATGGTCACATAGAGCTTGACGCCCCGGGCATGGGCGTAGCTGACTGCATCGGCCATTGCCTCCGGGGTGAAATTCCCAGCCTTAGCCCGCAGACTGAACTGCCTGCCGCCAAGATAAACAGCATCGGCACCATAATGAATGGCGGTCACCAGTTTTTCAAAGGTTCCAGCCGGGGCCAACAGCTCCGGCATGACCGGAGCAGCCCCATTGCCGCTTTCTTTTTTGTCCATGGTAAGGTATATATTCAGAGGTCAGTAGGTCAGGAAACAGAGATCGCGCTTTATCCATCCATGGCGCGCGCGACACTGGGCCATACATGGCCTGCGGACACGGGATAATCAAGCGCAGCGCGAAAAAAGAATCATACCATATGATCCCTGGATTACCAAGCAAGCAATAAAGGATGCAAAGATTTCGGTGAACACAAAAAAGATTGGCATCGCCATGAGCGGAGGAGTAGATTCCACCGCCTGTGCCCTGCTTCTCCTGCAACACCATGACGTTCATGGATTTTTCATGCGCCTGGCTGGTCCCGATCTGGACAAACAGGAACAGCGGGCGCGCGCCGTTGCCAATCAACTGGGGGTTGACCTGCAGGTAATCGACCTCAGCCATGAGTTTAGCACCACCATCCTTCACTACTTCACGACAACGTACCAACAAGGGCTGACCCCAAATCCCTGCATGATCTGTAATCATACCATCAAATTCGGGATCTTCATGGATGCCATACTGGCAAGCGGCATGGACGCCATGGCCACCGGACATTATGCGCGAATAGAAAAGGATGGCGACACGTACCAGCTTTACAAGGGAAGCGATAAGACCAAAGATCAATCCTATTTCCTCGCCCGCTTGGATCATTACCAGCTGAGCCGGTCTCTTTTCCCCTTGGGTGAGCATCAAAAAGAAGAGGCCTATCAGCTTGTTGAAGAGCATGGGTTTACCGATTTCCGGGGTCAGGAAAGCCAGGATATCTGTTTTCTGGGATCAACGCCGGTTGGGCAGTTCCTCAGCGAACGTATCCCTCAGGCTGAGCAAGCAGGAAGAATTGTCACCAGAGAAGGTCAGGATCTGGGCGTACATCAAGGTCTTTTCCATTATACCATTGGCCAGCGCAGGGGATTGGGCATTGCCGACATCAGCCCCTGGTACGTCACCGCCCTTGACCCAGAAACCAATAGCGTGATCATCGGCAAAGAGGAAGACCTCTACCGTGACAGACTGCTGATCCACCAGCCTCATTGGCTCCAGACACCGGATGAAGGACAGACTTATCAGGTCAAAATCCGTTACCGGCACCAGGGTGCCGATGCCAGCATCAAAAGGATCGATGACCGGCTCTGGGAAATCCACTTTGAGACCCCGCAACGGGCCGTTACCCCCGGCCAGTTTGCCGTAATTTACGATAATGACAAGGTACTGGGCTGCGGCGAGATAGAATAATCCCAATTCTAAATCAGAAGTGAAGTTATTGTTCTCGATCAAAAGCTGACAGAATGTTTTCTCGCAGAAGCAAATACCACGTTTGATTTATAAATGGAAATAAGATGCGACAGATCGACGAAAAATGAAAAAAATCGCAATTACCACCCTTGGCTGCAAGGTCAACCAATATGAGTCTGCGGCCTTCCAAAGCGGTTTTGAAGCCGCCGGCTGCTGTATGGCTGGGGCCAAAGAGATGGCAGATATCATCGTCATCAACACCTGCGCTGTAACTGCCAAGGCTGGAACCCAATCCCGGCAGGCGGTACGTCAACTCATGCGGAAGCATCCGGATGCCAAAATCGTGATCACCGGCTGCTACGCTCAGATGGACGCCCAGGCACTGGTGAATAGTATAAACAAGCCCCTCTGCATCGTGGGCAATGGCAACAAGGACCGCTTGGTGCAGGCCGCGCTCAGTGACACCCCTTGCGACCTGACCATGCTGATGGGGAAAATCTCCCAGAAAAAAGAGATCTGCCGGCTGCCCGTGCGCCATTTTGGTGACCGTACCCGGGCCTGCCTCCGCGTCCAGGATGGCTGTCACAATTTCTGCACCTACTGCATTGTCCCCTATACCCGCGGCCCCAGCCGCAGCCTGCCGCTGGAAGAAGTCCTGGAGCAGGCTGTCATCTTTAGTTCAGAGGGACATAAGGAGATTGTAGTCACCGGCATCCATGTAGGGCTCTATGGTAAAGATCTGCCGGAAGAAACCAACTGTGTTGAGATGATGCGAAGACTCTGTCTTGCCCACCCGGAGATCCGCTTCCGCCTCAGCTCCATCGAGCCCATGGAGATCAGCGAGGAACTGCTCGCGCTCATGGCCGAACAGCACAATTTCCTGCCCCATCTCCATATCCCGCTGCAAAGCGGTGATGACGCCATCCTCGCCCGTATGAACCGTGGCTATACCACTCAGGAATTCAAGGAAACGCTCCTCTTATGCAGAAAGAAGCTGCCGGATGCAGCCATCGGTATTGATATTCTGGTCGGCTTTCCAGGTGAAACGGAGCAACACTTTGCCAATACCTTTTCCCGGCTCCAGGAACTTGACTGTACCTACCTCCATGTTTTTCCCTATTCCCAGCGACCGGGTACCCTGGCTGCCACCTTTGACCAGCAGATTCCACAGGCAGTCAAAGATGAACGGGTGGTACGGCTGAGACAACTGGATGCAGAGAAGAAAGAACACTTTTACAAGAGATATCTGGGCGCCACGCGACCGGTGCTGGTTGAACATAAACGTGACCCCGATGGCAATCTCAGGGGCTTTACCGACAATTACATCCCGGTCAGCTTCCCTGGTCACCGCTCGCTGATGAACACCATCACGGCGATAACACTTGAAAGCGCCTCCGGGACACAGGTGAACGGCAGACACAAAGAGGACGACCATGCAGGGTGAAATAATAGCCATTGGCAACGAATTGACTTCAGGCCGCATCTCCAACACCACCAGCGGTTTTGCAGCCCGACATCTCTATGAGGCAGGATATGAGATCTATGCCATAAATACCATAGGAGACTCTGCGGCCCTGATTGGTGAGGCTCTGAAACGTGCCATCAGCCGGGTTGATTTTGTTCTGGTCACAGGGGGCTTAGGCTCAACCGACGACGATCTTACTACCGAGGCTGTTTCTAAAGCGCTGGATAGACCCACAATCCCTAATCTGGAACTTCTCTCCCAGATCCGCAATCACCTTGATACCATCTCCGCCTCTCCCCTAAACCCGCTGGAGAAGCTGGCCTGGCTGCCACAAGGAGCCGAAGCCCTGACTCTCCATTCACAGATGTCAGGCTACCAACTGATCCACGACAATAAACCGATTTTTTTCCTCCCCGGCGTGCCCTACCAGATGCAGATGCTGCTTCTGGAACAGGTCATTCCCCGACTTGCCACCTTGAATCAAGGACGGCAGCTTACAACCTGCCAGCGGATGTACAAGATCTTTGGCATGGCTGAGGCGGAGATCAATCGACAGATTGTTAAACTGGCCCTGAACCACAACATTCATATCGGCTACTACCCGGTTTTTCCAGAGGTGCATCTGAGCCTTACCGTACGCGCCCATAAGGGCAGCGATCCTGTGCCCCTCTTTGAGGCCGCATGCCAGACAATAGAAAAGAACCTTGGCCAGGCAATCTACGGCAGCGACAATGACAGCATGGCCTCAGTCACAGGCCAGCTTCTCCATGGCGCGAACCTGCATCTGGCCACGGCGGAATCATGTACCGGGGGGCTGATTGGTCAGCTGTTAACCCAAGTCCCCGGCAGCTCGCGATATTATCTGGGAGGAGTGATCGCCTACGCCGACAGCATGAAAACAGAATATCTGGATGTAAGCGAAGAACTGCTGGCAAACCATGGCGCGGTCAGCAGGGAGGTGGCAGAGGCAATGGCCGATGGTATGCGGACCAGATGTAATGCCGATATCACCCTTGCGGTCACCGGCATTGCCGGCCCTGATGGCGGGACGATTGAAAAACCGGTTGGCACCGTCTATATCAGCTTGGCCACAAAAATTACTATTGAGACCCATCACTTTCACTTTGCGGGCAATCGACAACAAATTCAAGAGATCACAGCCAAAACAGCTCTTGACCTTGCCAGGCATTACCTGCTACAACAGGACGGTATTTAGCAAGTGCACTAGCAAACTCCACCTCTCACCTTGTTCCAATAACACAGACTCCAGGAGAACCTTTATGGCGGCACCAGATGTAACAAAAAATAGAGCAGACAGCGTAGACAATGCCATCAGCCAGATTCAACGCCAATTCGGCAAAGGCTCTATCATGCGGCTTGGAAGCCATGAGACTGAGCCCATCCCTGTTATCCCCACAGGTGTCTTGAGTCTGGATATAGCCCTTGGGGTCGGCGGCTTTCCCAAAGGAAGAATCTCTGAGATCTATGGCCCTGAATCGTCCGGTAAAACAACCCTGGCCCTGCATGTTGTGGCAGAGGCCCAGAAACGTGGAGGAAACGCCGCGTTTATTGACGCGGAGCACGCGCTTGACACCGCTTATGCCGCCCGTCTGGGAGTCGATATTGATAATCTGCTGGTCTCCCAACCGGATTATGGAGAACAGGCCTTGGAGATTGCCGAGATTCTCATCCGCTCCGGCGGTATCGATGTGATTGTCATTGACTCCGTGGCCGCCCTGGTGCCCAAGGCCGAGATTGACGGCAATGTGGGCGATTCTCATATGGGCCTGCAGGCTCGGCTCATGTCCCAGGCCATGCGAAAATTTACCGCTGTGATCAGTCGCAGCAACACCATTCTTATCTTCATCAATCAGATCAGGATGAAAATCGGGGTCATGTTCGGCAGTCCGGAGACTACCACCGGCGGTAACGCCCTGAAATTCTACTCTACTCTTCGTCTTGATATCAGAAGAATTGCCGCCATCAAAGAAGGGGCAGACAATGTCATCGGCAATCGAACCAAGGTGAAAGTGGTAAAAAACAAGGTTGCCCCTCCCTTCAAGACTGCAGAATTTGATATTATCTATGGCGAAGGGATCTCCAAAACCGGCGATCTCCTGGATCTGGCAGTTGAAGACGACATTGTCAACAAAAGCGGCTCATGGTATTCATATCAGGATGAACGGATTGGCCAGGGCCGGGAAAATGCAAAGAAATTCCTTGCCGATCACCCGGAGATGTTTGCCGATATTGACATGAAAGTCAGAATGGGATATGGCCTTCCTGCTGAAATTATTCAGAATGTAGAAGGACAGGAACAAAAAACAATCCTGCCCACGACAGACAAGTAACAATCCATTACCCTTCACTAAAATTAACTCTGGGAGCGAATCTTGAATGAGTAATTTAAAATGGTCTCATCTGAAGCTATCAACAAAATTTGGTGTGATCTTTGCCGTCACCTTTGTTTCCTTTATTCTGGTGCTCAGCCTCTATCAATGGACAGTCTCCAACACAAGTAACTCATTCACAAAGCTCGTCGATACCGAGGTTGCTATAAATGAACATGCAATGTTGGTAGACGTCAGCCTGCTGCAGGCCAGGCGCTCGGAAAAAGATTTTCTCCTGCGCAAGGACATCACCATGCAGGTCGGGGTAGATCAAGCGCTCAAGGAATTAAAAGAGAATGCCGCCGCAATAACCAGACTTGCCGGAGACAGCAACAAGGAAACGGCGGCGCTGGCAGCCTCAATCATTGATGAGGCCTCTCTTTACGAAAAGACCTTCCTCAATATTGTCGCCGCAGAAAAGCTCAATGGTCTGGACAGCAACTCCGGCCTGCAGGGTGAATTCAAGGCCATTGCCCTGCGTGTCGCCGAAAACCTGAAGAAACACCAGTTGGGAGACGCCTACCTGGCCCTGCTCCAGGTCCGCCGTTTTGAAAAGGAATTTGTACGGACAAAATCGCCAGAGCACAGTAACAAAATGGCAAATGCGCTCAAAAAATTCGAGGCATCCCTGGATATCCTCGAAGACCAGGGAGAGGTGTACCAGGAGCAGCTTGCCGCCCTTGCCGCCTACAAAAATTCCATCCAGAAATATACCAGCAATCCCGATGACAACAGCCTGGCAGAGATGCAGAAGCAGGCCTTTCAGGTGGAAGTCGCCCTTAATCAACTCTACGTACCAGACATTCACGCCAGACTGTTAACCCTGCGTCTGATCGAGAAGAACTACATCCTTACCCGGCTGGACAAATATGCCGAAGCCACCCTGGAGGTGGCCCAAGAGATTCAAACACGTTTCGCCGACTCCAATGTCGAACCCAAATACACGGAAATCATCAGCCAAGACCTGCAGGCATACAGCAAAATTTTCAGCAAACTGGTAGAAACAGACAAGCAGATCCAGAAAAACGAAGAAGTCATGGGTGAAGCGGCTAACAGGGTTGAACCCCTGGTCAAAAAGATTATGGAACAGGCAGCGCAGCGCCAGGTAAGTGGGATTGAAAACACTATTCAATTGGCGAAGAAAATGGGGCTGTTGGCCATCTCCATTGGTCTGATCGTGGTGTTCTGCAGCTGGCTCCTTTCCTTTTTTACCGTCCGCTCCATTGTCACCGCCTTAAACAAGGGTGTCCAGTTTGCCGAAACCATGGCCAAGGGAGATCTCACCACCACGCTGGAAATCGACCGCCAGGATGAAATAGGTACCTTGACCCAATCCTTGAACACCATGGGCTCTGAAATCCGCTCCATGTTTCAGCAACTGGCCGATGACATCATTCAACTTTCCTCTTCATCGGCCGATCTTACCGCCATTGCCGGTGAAATGTCGCACGGGGCTGATCTTTCCTCACAGAAAGCAGTCAGTGTAGCGGCCGCCGCCGAGGAGATGAGCTCCAATATGGCCTCTGTGACCATGGCCAGTGAGGCCGCCACTGAAAATGTCAACATGATGGCCGCAGCCGTGGAAGAGATGAATGCTACCGCCCAGGGAATTTCCGAGAATACCACAAGAGGGCAGAGCATCGCCCACAATGCATCCAAACGAGCCGCCATGGCCTCTGAGAAAATCGATCAACTGGGACGTGACACCCTGGAGATCAGCAAGGTTACAGAGGCTATTAATGATATTTCTGAACAGACCAATCTCTTGGCCTTAAACGCTACCATTGAAGCGGCCCGGGCAGGAGAAGCAGGGAAGGGATTTGCGGTGGTGGCCAATGAGATCAAAGAGTTGGCGAAGCAGACATCTGCTGCTACCAACGAGATCAAACAACGCATCGAAACAATTCAGAAATCCACCAGCGAGACAGTCCTCGAGATCAAAGAGGTTGCATCGATCATCGGTGAAGTGGATGTCATTGTCACCTCCATTGCTACCGCCATGGATGAGCAGAAGGCAACGACTCAGGAAGTCGCCGGTAACATCTCCCAGGCCTCAGTGGGCATGGCAGAGGTCAATGAGAACGTCTCTCAGAGTTCAGTTGTGGCCGGAGAGACTGCACGGGATATTGCAGAGGTCAGCCGAATCTCCGAAGAGATCTCCGCCAATGGCAGCAGGGTCAACAGCAGCGCTGAGGATCTGTCTAACCTTGCCGTGACTCTGAAAGAGCTGGTGGGGCGTTACAAAATTTAGGTGCCGTTGTTCGGCAAGCAAGGTCTTTTTCTTGCTTGCCGAGCTTACGGCACATTATGGCGTTTCAAAGAAACAGCCAATCCTTTCCGGCTGTTTCTTTGAAACGGCGCTTGGCCGATACCATGCAACAGATCCTTGCTCCGCAAGCAAAGTCTTTTTCTTGGTTTGGCAGAGCTTACGCGGGCCAGAGATGGCCATTACAGCTCTGTAAATAAATTACGCCTATTCCCTTATTCTTGCAATTATTTTGGTGGTAGATGTCTCGGTAGTAAAGGGAATCCTGACCACCTTGCCGCCATTCGCTTTAACCTCCAGGGCTCCAACAATCGCATCCTCCTGCCAATCTGCCCCTTTCACCATGACATGGGGCAGAAGCACAGTGATCAGGTCCAAAGGTGTCTCATCGTTGAAGATAACAATAGCATCCACGCAGCCCAGCGCTGCCAAGACCCGAGCCCGCTTTGATTCCTCATTGATCGGGCGATTACAGCCCTTGATTGCCTGAATGGAGCGATCACTGTTCAAGCCAAGCACCAGGAAATCACCCTGTTTCCTGGCCTGTTGCAGATACTCCACATGCCCTGCATGGAGGATATCAAAACAGCCATTGGTAAAGACAATTCGCTGCCCCTGCTTTTTCCTCAGTCCCACAACCTGAACACACTCCGCAAGGCTAAGGATCTTCTCCTGATCATCAAAAGGATAGGGGGCTGGAGCCACAGTATTAAAAAGTTCCCGCAATGGCTGTAGTTTCTGCCAGTCAAGATCTATCGCGGCCAACTGCTCTTCTTCCCCTGCTTCCAGCAGAATTTCTCCACCAGGGCCAATGATCAGTGAATGGCCGCCCAGTTCGATATCATTACACATACCACATCCGTTGCCGGCAACAATAAAGGCCTGATTCTCTATGGCCCGCGCCTGAAGTAAAATCCGCCATTGCTCAATCCGCATCAGGGGCCATTGGGCAGAAACCACCAGTAGAGAGGCGCCCTGCTGACACTGAATCTTAGCTGTCTCGGGAAAGCGCAGGTCATAACAAACCAGCCCCCCCACGCAGCCTGACACAGTCGCTACCGGTCGTGGCGACTCTCCTGCGTTCAGCCACTCATTTTCACGCCAAAAAGAAAAAAGGTGTTGTTTCCGTATCTTGCCAGCCAAGCCATCACTACCAGTAAAAAAAAGGGTATTATAGAGCAGAATTCCCCGCTCATCATCAACCCTTTCCACCAGAGAACCAGCCAGCACAATATGATACCGAGCCGCAAGTTCTGTTAATTGTTCCAAAAGCCAGGGAGTTTTCCGGCTCAACTCCGCCAATTGCAGGTAGACAAAGCCCGTTGCCCAGAGTTCAGGAAGGACGAGCAGGGTTCCCCGTACGGGTGGATTTTTCTGCAATGCAGTCCGTAGCCGGTCAAGGTTAGCAACCGGCTCACCAGGAGTGATTGCAAACTGAAAAAAACCAGCAGAAACAAAAGAGGGAAATTCAAAAGCCAAGGGATATTCCTCAAAATTTAGGCGGGAGGGCTGATCTGAGCCAGGGCGTCTTCCACAAGCTCTGCCACGGTAACAACTCGTACCTGGTCCTGCTGGTACAAACAAACCTGACTGCTATCAGTTACCAGAGACAGCAAGGATTTCCTGACACTCTCAGGCCATGAATGGTCCAAAGCCGCACTCGCTATGGCTGGAGTCTCCGCTTCGCTTCGCTTACCGGGTTGAAGAGCGTCCGCAACCCGCTGACTACCAGGTACGCGAGCTGAGAGCAAGATTCCGAGCGACCATACACTCAGGCCGCGCACACCGCCATCCTCTGATTGCAGATAGGGAAGCAGATCGGCCACCACACCCAGTGAGATAAGTTTTGGAGCCAGCCTCGAGGCCAGTCTGCCAATCCCCCACAGCAGACCACGCTGCAACGCCGGCAATTCAAGAAAATTTCCATCCTGATGTTCAAGGGGGCCATCAGGATGGAGATAGGAAAGAAGCATATGAAGATATTCTTCGGCCAGACGATCATGATGGAGCATGATCTCGGCCATCGCCTCAGGTGCGCCCCAGCCAATCCCTCCAGATTCGTCATTGAGACTCCAGAGAAAACGGCGCATCACAATCCTAGCCGCTTCCATATCCTGATCAGCCAGACGCGGCACGATTTGTCCAAAAATGCTGACAGCCTGCCAGCGCACCATCTCTTCCGGACGAGACAAGGCCGAAAAAAGAGGATTCACCAGATCTTTTTCCGCGTACTGTCTCATCTCGGCACTGATACGATCAAGATCCGGCAAGGCCAGAAGAGCAAGCACCTCTTGTTTAATTCTTCTACTACTCATAGTAGTAGAAAACCGTTAGTTTATAACCGGCATGACAAAAACTCGCTTGGCCAGCTCAGTATCAAGCAGAAACAGGCCACTGGAATCCTTGCCGATGAGACGGAGACGATCAACAATCTGTCCCACTGTAGCCTCCTCCTCAACCTGTTCAGTGATAAACCAGTCAAGAAAAGCCTTCGCGGCATGATCACGAACATCAAGGGCCACATCAATAAGATTATTTATCAAGCCGGTCACATGCTGTTCATGGGCCAGTACATGTTCAAAAGCGACCAGGGGTGTCTCCCACTTTTCTTCCGGTTTGGCAATGGCCTCAAGCCTTGCCTTCCCCCCTCGCTCATGAATATAATCATACATCTTCATCCCATGAAAAAGCTCTTCCTGAACCTGGGCACGCATCCAGGCAGCAAAACCGGTGAGACTGATTGATTGAAAATAGGATTCCATGGCCAAATACAGATAACTGGAATACATCTCCGCATTCACCTGCTTGTTAAAAGCTTTTTCCATTTCCTTTTTCATCGTTTAGTCTCCTTGAAAAATATGATAGTTTCTTGTTAAATGAGCCACATTCAAAATCCCCCAATGTATTGATCACAGAATAATACCGGTTCAAACAATGGCAACGCACGGAAATAAGAAAAAAATGACAGACCAGGAATTAATGGTGAAAGCAATCCATCTGGCAAAAGAGAAAATGCTGGCTGGTGAAGGTGGCCCTTTTGGCGCAATCATTGCACGTGACGGTGTTATTATCGCCCAAGGGTGGAATCAGGTCACCTCCAGCAACGACCCCACAGCCCATGCGGAAATAGTCTGTATCCGTAACGCTTGCGCTGCTCTACAAAGCTTTGACCTGACCGGTTATGAACTCTTTGTCAACTGTGAGCCATGCCCCATGTGTCTAGCGGCTGCCTACTGGGCCAAATTAGAGCGGATCATTTACGGTGCTGACCATAACGACGCCGCAGCCATCGGTTTTGCAGATGCCTTTATTTACGAAGAACTGACTCTGGACAAGGATAAAAGAAGTATACAGATGCAACAGCTCATGGTTCAGGAAGCAAGGGACGGACTTTCTCTCTGGTTGGACCTGGAACAGAAAGTTCTGTATTGAGGAGGCAATGATGAAACAAATTTTGGGTCGTGATTACGCCTCCAGATCATCCAGTCGTTTCATCCCTTCCATCAACATCCCCATAAAACCACCAATAGGCTTATAATGCATATCCTTATGAGTCAGTCCTTGTACAAAATTGAAACGACCTTCCTTAAGGGCAAGCACTGCATAAAAAGCTTCCTGGGCATCCTTACCATCAAAGACGGCATAGACCAGCTCGCCCTCATTAAATAATAACTGCCCCTTGCTTTTACCTGCCTCTATCTTCAAATAACCGGTTTTCTGGTTTGAGTTAATCATCTGTACCAACTCAACCGGGGGAATATCTACAAGCTGTCCCACCATACCAGAGGAGAGTTCCTCTGCCCGCTGTTGATTGATCGTCGTAATCCTGCTTACCAGCAACTTATAAAAGAAGACCTGCAAGGCAGGAAATCTCACCTGCATATGGCGAAAGTTCTTTTTACTCAGGGTCGCCAGCTCCGTGGGTTCCACCGCCATAATCGTTGTGGTCACGGCTTCTCCCGACAACAGGCTCATTTCACCAAAGACATCACCTTTACCCATCTCTGCGAGCGTCACCCCATCCTCATCCATGACCTCTATCCGTCCGGAAAGAATAATATAGAGATGATCACCCGGATCACCTTTCTGCAAAACAGGAAAACCCCAAGGACATTTTTCAAGTTTCAGCAGAGTCGCCAGATCAAGCAGGTCTTCATCACTAAGGGGCTGGAAAATTTGAATGACTCGGAGCAGACCGGCAAACTGCGAGATATCTTTTAATTTTTCTTTCCTTTGGGCTGCCGCCAATAACTTCATCTGGACGGTGGCAAATTCTTTTTCCTGTTTAAATTCAAAACAGATATGTCCACCACAGCCACCACACTCAAACCTGCTCTTCTTTCTCGTTCCCTGAAGATAGTGTTCATAGGCCACATCTTCACATACCAGATTAAGAATATCCCGGGCCAGAGTCAGACAGGTTGACTTACCAGCCGGTAAGCGCATCACCCCACTGTCGACAGTAATATCCTCTCCCACGTTATAGAGAGGACAATGTTGTTCTTCTGTAATAGCAAAAACACCGTTACGAAATTGCATCTTACTCCAGATAAAGGAAAAAGCACAATCAGCCAGGAAATGGCAAAATCATCACCAAGCCGTTGTAAAGAAATAACATGGCCACTTGACTATGCGAAGCGGCAGAAAAAGCCATAAAAAAATTGGTCTAAAGGGCCATATTATTTCGTAACGGCGTCTAATCAGAACGGCCAAACAACAAATAAATGACAAAACCCAGCACGGCAGCGCCCCCAAAAAGCACCGGGAGTACTTTGTTAATCTGCAGTTCGTCACCCACAACCATAGTCTGCATATAATCGAGACCACTGACCCACCACACCGCGACAAAGAGTGAGACTAGAATCAGATCCCGGAATGCCTGCTTGTACAAAAGATACAAAACCAAGGCGACAAAAGGAACCAGAAACCAGGGATTGGTAAACAAGCCCACATAATCCACGTCCTTGATCTGCTGCTGGAGATGAGTGGACTCAAACCAGGCCAGGAGACTATTCAAGAAATCAGCCATTTGATTTACACCCTTTCTGCGCCTGTTCCGCCTTCAGCACATTCACCTGGGAACGATTAAACACCTGGATGGCACAATAAGATCCGCACATGGAGCAGGCAGGGGTCTTATCACTTCCACCCTCATGCCGGAAGCGGGCTGCCTTGTCAGGGTCCAGTGACAACTCAATCTGTCCCTTCCAATCCAATTTATTCCGGCACTCAGCCATCTTCCGATCACGCTCCATGGCCCCGGGCACGCCCTTTACCAGATCTGCGGCATGAGCCGCAATCTTGGAGGCGATAACCCCTTCATGCACATCTTCAACATTAGGCAACTTCAGATGCTCAGCCGGGGTTACATAACAAAGATAATCAGCACCGGCCGCCGCCGCAATAGCCCCGCCAATGGCCCCGGTAATATGATCATAACCTGGCGCGATATCCGTAACAAGCGGCCCCAGAACATAAAATGGTGCGTTTTTACACATCTTTTTCTGAAGCAGGACATTGGCAGTAATTTGATCCATAGGCATATGACCAGGCCCCTCGATAATCACCTGCACCCCGGCATCCCAAGCCCGCTCTGTCAATTCTCCCAGATTAATCAGTTCCTGGATCTGATTCCGATCCGTGGCATCGGCCAGACAGCCGGGACGGATGCCATCACCAAGACTTAAGGTAACCTCATGCTCCTTGAGGATGGCAAGCAGATCATCAAAATACTCAAACATGGGATTTTCCTTATTATGATGGCTCATCCACTCAAGGGTAAAGGATCCACCACGACTGACAACCCCCATGACCCGTTTCTGCTTACTCAATCGTTTCTGGAGATCACGATTGATACCGCAATGGATGGTCATGAAATCAACCCCATCCATTGCTTGTTTTTCAATGACCTTGAACATCTGATCAACGGTCACATCGACGATCTCTTTTTTGTCCCGCTCCACCGCCTCGGCCACGGCCTGGTAAATAGGCACGGTACCCAGCGGCACAGGGCAATTAGCCAGGATTCCCCGGCGTACCGCATCCAGATCACCACCCATGGAGAGATCCATGACCGTATCCGCACCAGCTTTGATCGCAACCCGCAATTTTTCCAGTTCTTCCTCAAGGCTGGCGATATCCCTTGAAGAACCGATATTGGCATTGACCTTGGTAAAGGTGTTCTTTCCTATGCCAATAATCTTCTCAAAATCATGATGCCGGTTCTTGGTTATGGCAATGGTTCCCAGCGCTACACCCGCCATCAACTGGGCAACGGGCAAAGACTCATAGCGCGCGCATGCCTCAAACAAGGGGGTGACGACACCATTACGTGCGTCCTCTCGAATACTCATTATTATTCTACTCCTTACACGGGATTATATCTAAAAAATCGGTATATCAAACCGACAAGTCTTGCCAGGTTCCATTTAAACGACACGACTACCAACAAACAGTTTCCTTATTATATATACTGTCTTGGCAATGTTCTCAAGTATCTCATCACCAACAATCTCATTTTCACCCGGGAATGCTACACAGTACAGACAAAAATTACACCGACACAATCACTCCGCCACTCTCATCTTATATCTTTCAACGCGCCAGTGATGGCGAACATATTAAGAAAAATAACAGATAAATAACTTTTTCAGATACCAAATTCTCTAAAAGAGTGTATTTTAATATTTTAAAAGAAATACATTCATTTTCGTCTTTTTATCATTTACTCTATCTACGTTATTATTATGAATTTCTCATCAATGCATAAAAAACACAGTCCCCTCCCGAGCCCAGTTCACCAAATTCATTCAGAATGCGGCTTCACCCTCATTGAACTCCTGGTCGTTCTTATCATCATTGGCATTCTTGCTGGATATGTCGGCCCAAAGATCATGGGACACCCGGAAGAGGCCAAACGCACCATGGCTGCGGTTCAAATCACCAGCCTGGAAACAGCTGTTCAATCCTATAAACTGGACAACGGCATTTATCCTTCCACTGAACAAGGCCTGCAAGCCCTGATTGAAGCCCCGGCCAGCGGCAGACTTGCTCAAAAATGGCGTACCGGCGGTTATCTTGCCAAAGGGAAAGTTCCAAAAGACCCTTGGGGCAACGACTATATTTATCTCTGCCCGGGAAGCCACAGCGATTTTGACATTATCTCCTATGGCGGCGATGGGCAGGCAGGAGGCGAAGGCGACGACGTGGATATCACTAACTGGACGATTGATTAAAAGCTGTTAAATAACTGTAATATTACAGTTATTTTTTGACAACGGCGTAAGGACTTCTCTGAGATAGTGAGTACTTTGCCAAAATCTTAAAATCCCCTATTCTCTCATTGCAACCAGGCACGCGAACCTCAACTGTACAGATCATGTATGGGCCGACGAACAAAAATGGCCTTTTGCAAGTAGTTCATCTACAACAGAAAGAATCCTATTTGAAGCCATACCCTCAAGACATGTTCCAGACTTCACCTCCCCCTGTTTTCTATGGCCGATTCCAAAATCAACAGGGATTCACTCTGCTGGAACTGATCATCGTCTGCCTGCTGATCGCTGTCAGCCTGGCATTCAGCGTTCCCAATCTCCGTCAGGCCCTGGTTATTGACCAACTTGCTGCCAACTCCAGAAAGATCATAGCCATGATAAGAGAAGTACGAGCTCTGGCAGCACAGGAGCAACACCCCTATCTGATACACTTTAACCTTGACCGGAAAAAGATATGGTATCAGCAGGATCCTCCCAAATCCAAAGAAGACGAGGAGCAAGTGCAGGCTCACCCGGGCATCCAGATGCCTTCATCCGTTCGCCTCCAGGATATCCAGACCGGAACTGCGGACAAGAAAACCTCTGGAGAAGTCACCCTCTGGATCAACAAACAGGGATATATGGATCAAACCATCCTCCATCTGGCCGATGACCAGGACAACATCATAAGCCTTGTACTTTCTCCCTTTTTCACTACCATAAAAGCCTATGATACCTATATCAGCCTGGAATAAAAGCCACTGTTCTTTCTCTCCACGGCTTGCGCCAAGACATCGGCCACCAGGAAATGACGGATTCACCCTTCTTGAGGTGATGATTGCCATATCCCTGCTCGCTATTGCCCTGACCACCCTGTTTGGCTCCCAATCCCAAAGTGTTTCCCTGGGCGGAACGGTCAAGTTCAACACCCAGGCACCACTTTTGGCCCAAATGAAACTGGCTGAATTTTCCACCAACGCCGAAAACCCATCCTCTGACAGTGGTGACTTTGGTGATGATTTTCCAGGATATCAATGGAAAATGGAGACAGAAGACGTAAAGTTGGAAACATCGGAGATACTGAGCAAGCTTGCAGACACATTGCAACTGCTTACCCTGACCGTCTCCTGGGGCGACAATCACTATGTCTATCAGATTCAAAGCTATTTGCCCAAAAACAGAGCCTTTTAAGATCTGGTAAAAACATTCTTTTCTTCTCAAACGTTCCATAATGCTACAAACAAAATGATACCTTTTAATTTTACAACACCCTGATGAATAGAAGCGCATACAGGAGCAGTGGATTCACTCTTCTTGAAATTCTGATGGCGATTTCTATTTTTGCCATTGTCGTCTCTTTGGCCTACGGCTCATACCGGGCCACCTTTCTCATTATTGACACCACAGAATCACAGACAGAGATTTACAACAAGGCCAGTATTACCATGAATCGTATCAGCAACGACCTTGGCTCCCTTTATCTGGGGACAAGTGGTTTTCTGCAGGGGAAACCACAAAAGATTGGCAACAAAGAGGCAGACACAATGCGGTTCACATCCACAGCCCATCTTGTCTTGAACAAAAATGAACAAGCTGCCGGATACGCAACCATAAGCTATACCATCGAGGAAGACTCTGAGACCAAGGCCTTGCGTCTCTTTCGGCAGGACAAGGCTTTTCGACCCATAGAGACCGATGAGCCAGACGTAAAGAAAGGCTTACTCCTCTGTGATGGCTTAGAAGAGGTACAAATTATTTATTACCTTAACCAAGGGGAGCAGCAGGACAACTGGGACAGCAAAGAGATCGAGAAATCCGATAGCAATGCGCCAAGACTCCCGGATAGAATCGAGATCAGCCTTCTCTTTATGGGCCCGGATGAAGAGGCCCAGCCCATCCGTTTTACAACCGCTGTCACTTTTCCCGGCACAGTTCCCAGAGGAGAAACGCCATAAGATGCTTTCTTCCTTAAGCCGTTATAAATTAAAATTACATGGCTGCATGTTACATCCAAAGCGGCAGTCGCTCTTCACCCATCCATGGAGCGAGCGACACTGGAGCATCCCTGCTCTGCGTAAGGAGCCGTAACGAAATGATCAGAAATGGAATAGTTATTTCGCAACGGCTCCTAAAAAACAACCGTGGCATGGCCCTGCTGATTGCGTTGACCGTCATCAGCCTGATTGTGGCCCTTACCATCCAATTCAACAAAAACATGCGCCAGAGCCTTCAGACTTCGGGAATCCAGAGTAATAGCATCAGACTGGAGGCCATGGCCAGGTCGGGAATCAACCTGGCCATGGCCGTCCTGGATAAAGATGCACAAGAGAACGCCCATGATTCCTTCCAGGATTCATGGGCACTGCTGGCAGACGAAGACCTGTCCCAGCTCTTTAACGATGGTACTCTGAAGGTTGAAATCACCGACAACAGTGGGAAATTCCAGATCAACAGTGTTGTCCAGAGCAAAGGCCAGCAACAATTAGGTGTTAGCCCGGCACAGGCAAGCCAGCAGGAAGAAGATGCCCGCAATATCTTGTGGAGATTACTCCGCCAGGAGCCTTTTAACCTGGAAGACAGTGCTGCCAGAACGATCATCGACTCACTCATCGACTGGATTGATGCAGAAGATGGGGACGGGGAGCAGGAGTTTGGTGCCGAATCCAGCTATTATCAATCTCTGGACACACCATACCCCTGCAAAAACGGCCCAGTAGAATTCATCGAGGAATTACTGCTGGTAAAGGGAGTCACCCCTGAACTTCTCTTTGGCACGGAGAAACATTCTGGACTGGCGCCGCTGCTGACCACTCAGGGGAATAGCGGGCAGATAAATATCAACACCGCCGACCCACTTCTGCTCCAGGCCCTGAATGAAGATATGACCAAAGAAATGGCGGAGGATATGCAAACATACAGGGACGATGAAAATAATAAGGACAAACTGGCCTCAACAACATGGGTTTCCGAGGTCCTCCCTTCCTTTACCGGAAAAAATACGTTAAAGAATATAATAGTAAAAAGTAATTATTTTACCATTTCCTCGCATGCCCAACTGGATTCCACAAAAAAAGACATTGTGGCAATTGTGCAACGAGATAATCAGAAGACCACTCTTTTAAGCTGGAAAGTTGAATAAACAATGAGCAGCAAATTTCTTGCCATTGACATTAAAAGCGATTTGATCACTGCAATCGCTTTCACCGTTGAAGCCAAAGCCATGCAAATTGAAGGCTACGCTGTGGTGTCAGTTGCCGACCGGCCTCTGGAAGAGGTATTGACAGAACTGAGCCGGAAGATTGATTGTCACGAAACTTCATGCCATATAGCCCTTGCGGCCGACTCTTTTTTTTATCGCAATCTCTCATTGCCCTTCACCGACCGTAAAACCATTGATAAGATCCTGCCTCTGGAATTGGAGGAAAATGCTCCGGTCAAAATAGAACGACTGCTCATTGATTCCATGATTGCCCTGGAAGATAAGCAGAAAAGCCAGGTCATTGCCGCCATGATTGACCGGGAGTTACTGGCCACGCAACTTGCAACCCTACAGGCACTGGGAATTGATCCGCAAACGGTGACCATATCCGGCATCCCGACCACCCTTCGTCTGATTCATACCCCAGAGCTCCCTGCAGATTTTCTTCTTCTGAATATCAGCCTGCAGCGGGCAACATTCATCCTTGTCCGTTCTGGTCAGATCACTCTGATCCGGCCGCTTGTCTTTGACCCAGGGCTCCAATCCGGATTTCATACCGATCAGGAAAGCAACACTCTTAAGGTGTTTCGTCCCGAAAATATTGATGAAACATTCCATGCTTTGTGCATCTCCATTCAACAAACAGTGCAATCCGTATTCCAAACACAAGAATTTACTGTGTACCTGAGCGGGCCTGTCGGATGCATGGAAGGGACAACAGACCGGATACAAGCAGGACTAGGTAGCCTATGTCGAAACTGCACTTTGGCAGATGCCGGCCCAGTGCAGCAATTCGTACCGCAATTCGTCTCTCCCGTTGACAAAAATTGGTTGCCCGACATTATGGAAGATTCTGTCAACCTTGGCTGGCAGATCATAAAAAACTGGAAGGGCTTCAACTTCCGCAAAGAGGCCTTCGCCACCAAAAAATCATTTACCGACAACAGAACACTGACAATCGCCATTGCTCTGCCTCTCATATCGGCAGTCCTGTTTTCAATCATCTATCTGTGGGTTGATTACACCAAGCTCCTCAAAGAACAAAACAACCTCAATACTCAGATCCGGGCCGTATTTACTGAGACTCTGCCGGAAGTAACCAGAATTGTAGACCCCATCCAGCAACTCGAGGTCAAGATCCGTGAAACCAGACAGACATCCATGGATAAAGATGGGACCCTGCCCACTATCACCATCCTCGATATCCTTGCCGAAATATCAGCAAAAATCCCTGCATCACTTGATATTCGTTTAGCCCGCTTTGTGGTGGATGACAATGGGCTGCGACTCAAAGGTACCACCGACACGTTCAACACCGTGGATGCAATCAAAAAAGGTCTGGAGCAATCTCCCGCGTTCAGCAATGTGGAGATCAGTTCGGCAAGTCTTGATCCTAAGAGCTCAAAGATTCGCTTCGAGCTGAAACTGACCATGAGAGGCACTTGAGCCATGACCGTTTTGACTCTTAAAAACGCCATCCAGACGATGTTGGGTAAGACCGGCCTAAACAAACTTGAAAACCGGGAAAAACGTGTTGTTCTGGCCGGAGTCTTCTTTCTCTTTTGTTTTGCCCTCTTTCAGTTTGCTGTTTCTCCCCTGATCCAGGCCCGGCAGCAGACACAAAAAGCCCTAATCACAAAAAATGAAGATATAATAAAGATACATCAGCTCCAGGAAGAGTACCGTAAACTTCAGATTCAGGCAGTGGAGATCCAGAACAGATTGCAAAAAAGGCCCTCTTCTTTCACCCTTTTTTCATTCATTGAAGAGCAAGCCACAAAAGCCAAGGTCAAGCAGCAGATCAACTCCATGACCCCTTCAACTTCAGAGGGCGAAGGCCCCCTGCAGGAATCTCGGGTTGATCTTAAACTTGAAAGGATCTCACTGCAGCAACTGGTGGACTTCCTGCAGCAAGTCGAGTCGACAGACAACGTTGTGGTGATCAAGCGCATCTCGATTCAGGAAAACAGTAAAGAAGAAGGCACGCTCGATGCAGTGATGCAGATTATAACATTTACTAAAAAATCCTGATCATGATCTATTCCCCCAATACATTCTGGCGCTGGTCCCTTTATACCATCTATGGCCTGCTTCTGGTTACACTCTTGCTGTACGTTCGTTTTCCGGCACAAAATTTCAAAAGCTTCTGCACCCATCTCATCACCCAGCAACTTCCTGACTATAAAAACTCCATTGAGTCCTTGCACTATCAATTTCCACTCACCCTTGTGGCCAGGGGCATTCAACTGCAAGGCAAGGATAAAGCAGAAAAAAAAGTCTTTGATATAGAACAACTCACCATTAAACCTGACCTGAAGGTACCTGGAAAGAACTTCTCACTCATTATCACCGCCTATGGCGGAAGACACCAGATATCCCTGTCACTCGACCAGAGCCACAAGACCTTTACCCTGCCGAAAATAGAGATTAATGAACTCGACCTGATGAAACTACCCTGGCTACAGACACAAACCGGACGTCGCATTACCGGCCTACTCACAGCACATGGAAGTTATTCAGGCCAAATCGACCAAGACATATCCCAAGGAACAGGAGAGGGTACTGCCCACATCAAAAAAGGCACCTTTGAGCTGCTTTATCCAATCCTGTCTCTGAACAATATAGATATCGAAAAAGGTGCGGTGCTCTTCAAACTGGAGAACCAGAAGATGCTTCTGAACAATGGAACACTCAACGGCAAGGAACTTTCGGGGACATTTGCAGGTAAAATCTCTTCCCTAAATGCAACATTTGCTGCCATGCAGCTTGACCTGACAGGCGCCTTGACACCCTTGCCCGCTCTGGTAAAACAGAGTGGAAAGGCCCAACCATTATTACTCCAGTTGCAACAAAATAAGGCAGCACTTCCTTTTCACCTGAAAGGGACAATTGCTAAACCCGTCTTTCTTTTCGACTCATAACGTATTGATATAATGGCTAAGTACTTAAAAAAAATAATTCCATTTATCATCATAACCATACTGGCCGCCGGTGGGGTTGAAATATTTTACAGAATTGCGTTCACCAGGCTCATGGCAACAAGTCCTGAGCCAAAGATTCAAGACGCAGGGACAAACATTGCAGCACCAATCACTGGCGGACGGAACAAACGACCAGACCACCAAGTGATTCTTAAACGTAATCTTTTTGGTCCACCCCCAAAAGAAAACAAAGCAGAAAAGATAACGCCATCTGCCGCTGATCTTGCCGCTACTTCACTTGATTTAGTTCTTCTTGGCACTATTAGCGGGTCACCCAAAAATCGCCGGGCCATTATCCTTGACAAAAAAAAGAAGATACAGGATATCTATTTTCAGGGTGATATGATACAAGGCGCTCTCATCAAAGAGATCCAGCGTGGAAAAATCATCCTCAACAGAGATGGTAAAGATGAGATTCTTGTCCCGGAAACTCCGAAAACAAATTCCACTCGCCCGAAAAATCCTGCTTTTCTCTCTCAAATACCACCGGAGATAACACCAGACCCCTCCCCGGAAATGCCTTCAGAAGGTATAATAGAACCTGAGCCCATGGAACCCATAGAACCTACAGAACCTACAGAACCTACAGAACCTACAGAACCTATAATAAATACCACGGTGGAACCCAATGACAGACAGTCTATGAACACATTGCATAATCGTCTCCCTTAAAACTTTTTACCACTCAACAAGAAACTAATCAGGATAAGCCATGAGTTTGCTTCATCTTTTCAAAATCTCTTTTAACTACAAGACACTGTGCCTGCCAGTGGTTGTCATCCTGCTGCTTCAGTTTACTCCATACCTCTGCGTGGCCCAGGAGGCAGCAACAAAACAATCGCAGGATAAAACCTCCGAGCGATTTATAACCATTGATTTTGACAATGTTGATATTCGCTTGTTCATAAAATACATCAGTGAGTTGACTGGAAAAAATTTTGTAGTTGATAAGGCGGTACAGGGCAATGTCACCATTATCTCTCCTACCAAGATATCAGAGGATGAGGCATATCAGCTCTTCGAGTCAGTCCTGGAAGTAAACGGGTTCACAACAGTACCGGCCGGTGCTATCAGCAAGATAATGCCGGCCTCCCGCGCCCTTTCCCAGAACATCAAAACTCTCAATCACGGAGACCCCTCCCGTCCCGAAGACAAGATTGTCACCCAGATTATTCCCTTGCGCTATACCACTCCTGACGAGATGAAAAAGGTGCTGGCCCCCTTAGTTTCCAAAACGTCCGTGGTCATTGCCCACACCCAGTCAGGAATGCTGATTATCACCGAAACCCTCTCCAACATCCAGAAGCTCTTGACCATCATTGAAGCCATTGATATCCCGCTTACCGATGAAGAGATTGCAGTAATCCCCCTCAACTATGCTTCATCGACCGTGGCGGCCACTGCCATCAATACTATTTTCCAGCAAGCTCCCGGCCGCCTTAATAAGGGGGCACCATCTCTTTCTTCTATTAAAATAGTGGCCTATGATCCCATCAACAGTCTTATTCTGGTTGCCTCGCCGACTGATGTCGTCCGGATTAAACACCTGATCACTCTGCTTGATACCGAGATGAAGCAGAGTGAGGGAAACATCCAGGTGGTCTATCTGCAGCACGCAACGGCAAAGGAGCTGGCTACGGTATTAACCGCTCTGCCCGGTCAACAGAGTAGTGATCCGGCCAAAAAAGGTGAAGCGCCGACCATCTCCAAAGATGTCAAAATTATGCCTGATATCGAAACCAACTCTCTGATCATCACTGCCTCCCGTTCCGAATTCAGAGAGCTGGAAAATGTCATCAAAAAACTGGATATCCCCAGACGGATGGTCTATCTGGAGGCGCTGATCATGGAGGTAGATGCCGATGCCACCTTTGATGTGGGGGTCAATTGGATGGGGGGCGGCGAGTTTGCCGATGGGACAGGACAGATGCTCAGCGGATTTGGCGGCAGCGCTGGTTACAAACTATCAGACACCGTCGGCTATACACCTGGCGTTGCTGCTGTTGCGGCTACTGCTACGACTGCTGCCATTGCGGCTACTCCCGCTACTGCCGCCATTGGTCAGGGCTTTTCTTTAGGCGTTTTAAAACAGGGTATCAAGATCGGCGGCATCACCTTTCCAGATATCGGTGCCGTATTAAGGGCCTACAAGACAGATAGCAATGTCAATGTTATTGCCACTCCCCAGATACTGACTACCGACAACAAAAAAGCGGAAATCAGTATCGGTGAAAATACGCCTTATCTCACCAGAACACAGGCCGCCATAGACAGCACCGGCACAACCACAGACACAGGCTCCATCGGTTACCAGAACTATGAATACAAGGATATTGCAACCAAGCTGACCATCACCCCGCAGATCAATCAGGCCGATATCCTGCGCCTGGAAATCGCTACCGAGGTCAGCAAGCTCAAGGCGGGCTCTGCGGCTGATAAACCCACCACCTTCAAGCGCACCGCCACTACCACCGTTCTCGTCAAAGACAACAATACCATTGTCATCGGCGGCATCATTGGCCAGGACGACACCGAGGGCGAGTACAAGGTTCCGATTTTAGGTGATATTCCTCTGCTCGGCTGGCTCTTCAAGGAGAAAAGTACCAGCCGGAAAAAGACCAACATGTTCATCTTTATAACCCCCAGGATCATTAAAAATCCTGGCGACATGGCCGGGGTCACAGCCATCAAGGCCGAGACCATCGAAAAAGATATCCCCGAGGCAAGACAAATCCTGGCTAACCCAATGGATAACGCCAATGTCATGGCCCTGATTGACCAAGGTTTTGAGCAGATGCAAAAAGGAAAGTACGAGGAAGCTAAAGAACAGTTCGACAAGGCCCTGAGTATAGACCCTTATAATCCTTACGCCCAGTTCAACCTGGCCACCATCAGTGAGCGGGAAGATAAACCTCAGCAGGCAATCAAGTATTACCAGATGATCTTGGACAATAACAGTAAGCAGGCAGCATTGCTTAATTCCAGCAACCCCAACATGGATAGTGCTCTTCTTGAAACTTGCAGGGAGAATCTCCAGCGATTACAGAAAACACAGCCACCCCCCATGGAATCGACCAATCAGAATTATTAAGCCACTTTAAAAAACAACATGGCCATCTAAGTACTCGGATTGGCATAAGGAACCGTAACGAAATAGATGTAAATGGCCATGTTATTTCGTAACGGCTCCTAAGTAATCTTGGACATAGCGATATCAACAAACACCCATGAACCAGTTACAAAACATCCTGACTGAACACTTCAATCTGCCGCCAGAGGCCGGAGAACTTGCCTTGGAGGCCCAGGCGGAAAAGGGCGGTCAATTAGTCCGGATCCTGATCAAACAGAACAACCTCGACGAGATTGACCTCCTGGAAACTCTGGGACAACAGTTAAATATGGAGGTCGTACGCACGCTTCCACCTGAAATCCAGACTGATTTTACCGCCAGCATTGCCATCGCCTTTCTGAAAAAAAACACTATGGTGCCAGTGGCAACTCAGAACGATGTCTATATTGCCATCAATGATCCATTCAGTTTTCAGGCCCTTGACGATCTCCGCGCCATTCTGGGCTGGAGCGGTATGCGGCCAGTTCTCTGCCCCTTGGCTGCCATTACCACAGCCATCAATTTTTCCTATGACATGACCCAGGATTCAGCAGAAGAGGTCATGCAGGGTATTGACAGTGAAGATCCAGAGGCCCTTTTTTCCGAGATTGAAGAGACGGGTGATCTGCTTGATGATACCAGTGATGCTCCGGTTATCCGCCTGGTCAACCTCATGTTTTCTCAAGCCGTGCGCGACAATGCCTCTGATATCCATATCGAACCCTACCAGAACAGCCTGAAGATCCGCCAGCGCCTGGACGGTATCCTCTACGACATGCTCAGCCCGCCCAAACATGTCCAGTCGGCGCTGATCTCGAGGATCAAGATCATGGCCAATCTGAATATTGCGGAAAAGCGGCTGCCTCAGGATGGACGTATTGAGTTGAAGGTCGGCAATAAAGATGTTGACCTCCGGGTCTCCACCCTGCCCACCTCCTTTGGCGAACGGGTCGTGCTTCGCCTCCTCGATAAGTCTTCGGTATTAATTACCCTGACCGAGCTCGGCATGCCCGATGACCGCTTCATTCCTTTTTCCCAACAGATCAAGGCGGCCAACGGTATCGTCCTGGTCACCGGCCCTACCGGCAGCGGCAAGACCACCACACTCTATGCGGCCCTGACCTCCATCAACAACACCGATATCAATATCATTACCGTAGAGGACCCCATCGAATACCGGATCAGTGGTATAGGCCAGGTTCAGGTCAACCCCAAGATCGACCTCACCTTTGCCTCCGGCCTCCGCTCTATTGTCCGGCAGGATCCTGATGTTATTCTGATAGGCGAGATCCGGGACACAGAAACGGCAGAGATTGCTATCCAGTCAGCCCTTACCGGTCATCTGGTATTTTCCACTCTGCATACCAATGATGCCGCCAGTGCAATAACAAGACTCATCGATATGGGCGTCGAACCCTTTCTTCTTTCATCATCTATCAATGCAATCCTTGCTCAGCGCCTGGTACGTATTATTTGCCCTCACTGCAAAGAGGCGTATATACCGGAGAAGGAAGCGCTGATCAAACTGGGGATCCAGCCGGATGAACCCACCCAGCTGGCATACAGAGGAAAGGGGTGCGCGAAATGTCACCATACCGGTTACAAGGGAAGATGCGGTATTTTTGAGTTGCTGCTCATGGACCGCGAGATGAAACACATGATTCTGACAACCGCCAACGCCGACGAAATCAAAGAACAGGCTATCAAAAACGGGATGATCACCCTGCGACATGACGGTGCCATGAAAGTCCTGCAGGGGATCACCACCATTGAAGAGGTGTTCCGGGTGTCAAAGGAATAAAGATCTTATTGATGCTTTATAAAGGCCGGATTGAACATAATCCACGGAAACCGGTATTCATCCGCCCCGATATCATACGCACCACCTGCGGGCCGTGAATCGCCATCAATATCGGTTGACACGTTGGTTACCATGCCATGATTAATCGCAGGTGAGCCTGATTTTAAATGGTATGTGGTGTCCAGTAATGGGTCTGCCGTTATCGTATTACTGCCATCCAAGTTGACCCCCGCCCCGTCGTCCCCTTGTGTGAGCGTGGGCACGTTATGGATGAGTGTATTGCTGAACTCCAGATTGAGAACGCCGGCCGTAGTATCGTTGTTTCCATAAAACGCAATGGGAACCGAATCGATCAGGGCGTTCTGAACTTGTACATGCACAACAGATCCCAAATAATTTGCTGCGTATGCCTCCAAGAAACTGCCGGAAGAATTATCGCCGGCAACAGTAAGCTGGCGGAGGAAGACATTGAAATCATCGTACGATGCTATTTTTATCAATGAGGCCGTTGGTCCCGTATAACTACTCTGGTTCCGGGTTAACAAAAGATTGTTTATCTCAACTCTGCTTGGATCAGAACCACCGTGATCTAGATATATAGCTGTTCCACTTTGTCCAGCATTCTGATCGAATCGAACTCGATCCATGACCAAGGCCGTTCCGCTGGACTGATCCATTGTGACCATAGCATACATTCCCCCACCTTTATCATTAGAGGCTATATTCCCAACAAATCTGGTATCAGTGATCCACACCAGTTTTCCAGGATTGAGGAGAAAGAGACCGCCCCCATCATTGTGACTAATGTTATTTTGTATAATGGAATTGGCAATGGACAGTAAACCCAAGGAAGAATCTACTGCAATGCCACCTCCAATACCGTAACCTGCTGTGGTTGGGCACTCATTTCCCTGCACCGTCACGTGGTTCAGTTCGCTGCCAACCCGAGTCTGATAAAGAAAAACACCTCCACCTGTACACATGTTAAGAGTGGAACCTATGTTGTTGCGAATGATGCTGTTGCTCAGTTTAATCTGTGAATTAAAGACATATACACCACCACCACAGTCCATTCCTCCACCAAAATTACCAGCACACCCCAGGTTTGTATAATTTCCGTTCTGAACGGTGAAACCATCGATTGCCACATTCTCGGTCCCATTGCCTCGTACCGTAATCCCGCGACCAGCACCGATTAAGTAGCCCTTCACATCAATAATGGTGGCATTCGCCAGTGGATCAGATACTGACCAATTACTTGTGGTATAGCCCCCACGCAGCGTCAGACTCTTGTCCTTGATTACTGCAACCTGCGTAACAGGATAGTTTGTCCCATTAACATTGATTGAGACCGTGGTGCGATCGCTATAGGTACCCGCAGCAACACGCACCTCATCGCCATTTAATGCCTTATCAATACCATCCTGGATTTTGAGCGAGCAATCGACGCAGATCGATGTATCACAACCACCACCCTGCTTGGTTACACAATGGACTGCTGCGTTGGCCGAGTGAGGAACTGCCAGAATAACCAGCAGAATGAAGGCCATGTACCTCCCAGATAACGTATCGTGGATCATAGTAGCGTCTCCTTTTGGCTGACTCTTCATCCGTTGCAATCAATTGTAGCAGGAATGCCCGCACAATTGACCTATTAGCTCATCAATTGCATCATAGAAAATTATACTCAACATATCTAGGAACTCACTTGGCAGGTAAAAAAAACCGTTTCATCCATGAATAAATCGATAGCAATGCTACCCCAGCCATTGCATGGATGGGCCCGAACGGGCTGTAAATATATCGCTAAGCGGGTTCGGAAGATTGTTACAGCACCACCTACGGTCTCACTGGGATTAGATGCTGAAGAGGATCGTTTACAACAAGTGAAATAACAAAAAAAATCTCTCAAAAAAAAAGGTGCTTTTGTATCGAAAATTGAGAATCTCTGTTTTCACTCCCCACCAGAAAACAACTCTCTTCGACGTACGGCCAGACTCAACGATTGTATCACCCAGACGATAACCCTACGGAGCTCCTTCACATCATACCTTGAATCTACTGATCAGCTCCCGGAGTTTTTCGGCAAGGGCGGCCAGATCACCGGCACGACCATTGACCTCACTGGCACTGCGGCTCATCTCCTGAATTACTCCGCTGACCCCGCTGATATCACCGGCTATATCACCTGAGACTGCTGAAGTTTGGGCCACGTTTTCATTAACCTGGCTGATGCCCTGGGCCGCCTGCACCACATTGCTGCCAATCTCACCAGTGGTCGCAGCCTGCTCTTCAATAGCCGTGGCAATGATGGTGACAATCTCGTTGACCTGATCAATTACCGCTGAAATTTCACGAATCTCGTCAATGGTCTCACCCGTTGATGACTGAATCCCTTCAATCTGCTGCTTGATCTGCTGAGTGGCATCCGACGTCTGCTTGGCCAAAACCTTGATCTCGTTGGCGACTACGGCAAAACCTTTGCCGGCCTCACCGGCCCGGGCCGCCTCAATAGTCGCGTTCAGCGCCAGCAGATTGGTCTGCTCTGAGATCTCACTGATCACCTCAGTCACCTTGCTGATTTCACTTGCAGCCTTGCCAAGTACATTCACCTTTTCAGAGGCCTCACGAGCCTGCTCCACCGCAGCACGGGTAATGGAACTTGCTTTTTCAGTATTGTCGGCAATTCTGGAAATAGTGGCACTCATTTCCTCGGTGGCAGTAGCCACCATATTTACATTAGTGGCAGCCTGCTCACTGGCTGCCGCCACAGAATTCATATTGGCACTCATCTCCTCAGCAGCGGCAGCCACACTATTGGTCCGCTCAGATGAATTGTTTGCACCTTCCTCCATGCCTCTGGCCAGAGTAGAAAGCTCACCCGAAGAAGTAGCCATCGCCTGCACACTGTCCTGAAGATCAATAACTATCCTCCTTACATTGCGCAGAAAGGCGTTAAAGCAGGTGCCCAGTTCAGCAAACTCATCAAGCACTCCTGCCTGATAGCCATCAGGACATTCCCGACAGTTCTTGAACTTATTCGTGAGAAGCCACGGACATTTAATCTCAGACGCAAAAGAACCACAGGTCTCCCAGCAGTTTGAGTTTGCATCGTCACAACCGCATTCCAGATGTGCCTCCTGCAATCCATCAGGACAATTCAGCGCCTTCAGCCCCTTGCTGATTATATGTTGGGTCAGATCACCACGGCCAGCCTTCTCAAACTTGCCGATGACCATCCGCAATGGGTTGTTAATCAAACGATTAATGATAAAATTCAAGATCAGCAGCAACAGAAAGAGAAAAACAAATCCGGCAGCAATCATCTTGTACAGATTAACGGAAATAGCCGCAACGGTGGCACTGATATCACTGGGAACAGCCAAGACACCAATGGTATTACCACCATAATCTTTCAAAGGCCCATACACGGTGAGAAGATCCTTGCCACCCTTGTGAACCTGATCAATAACAATGGCCCCTTGCTCCATGACCTTGCGTAGAAACGGATAGCGGGTTTCAGGAATGGACATCGAATGTGTTTTGGCCAGGTACTTGAAGCCACTCCCTTCCGGGGCAATAACAGAGACATCAACACCTAATTTTTCTTTCAAGGGCATTACCAGAGCATCATTGAGATCCTTACCAAACTCAACGACGCCAATATGCTTACCCTCAAAAACAACAGGCACAACTCCCCGAAGCCCAAGGCCGGCAAGACCTATTTCAATACCAGACACTGCCTGCTTCTGTTGATTAGCCTGGACCACGGTCTGCCGTGTTGAGGTTAAATCATCATTAAATTTTTCCAATTTGTGCAGACGAAGAAAAGAAGTGGCCGGAGGAGTCAGAAACTGAAACTGGGCCAATTGCAGCTGCTCCTTCAGATTATTGAACATCGGCAAGGTAATACGAGTAAGTTCGCTCCGGTTCCGTTCTGCAAAAAGACGTTGTACCTCCCGGGTTTCCGCCACCACAAAGGCCATGGCCAGTGCCTCTGCCGCGCTGTCCTCAAACAGCTTCTGTACCTGCTCATATTTAGCCTGAAGCCGGAGTTGTTCTCCCTGCAGAAAGGTCTTTTTTTTCTCAATGGCAGTACTGACGACAAGCCCCCCCACCAGAAGGAAAAAAGCAAAGCCAATAAGAATAAGTAATTTGGCCTTCACTGTCTGAGGAAATATTTTCAACATTTTTCTCCAATTGTTAGCTATGTGAGTATTTTATAAAAAATACACTACAGTCTTTTTATTCGGAACGACTATTATGATCCGCTAGGAGTCTGTCGGATTATGGTGATTTGCTTTTCGTAACTTACTGATATTTAAAGAAATACTAGAAATGTTACGCAACTTGCAATTTGTATTATATGTTGCAATATCAATATGTTATCTTTTTTAAATTCGGATAATCCGACAGACTCCTAGAGGCGCTTTACCTATAATAAAATTTGCCCAAAAGACTTCTCTGCATGAAACTCCTTATAATATCAGATAATACCAAGCTTCTTCAACACCAGCACAAGTAGTACAAGCAACCCAAGAAGCAAAAGTGCAGCAAGGGTACCCCGTAACTGCCCACCACCAAATCTTGGTGCCTTTTCTTTGGCATCCAGGGCGGCAGAACGAAGCTGACAGACTCCACAATAAAATTTAGAATCAATCTCCTGCATAAATTCTGGATGAAAAGACTCACCACAACCATCACAGACATGGGCAGGCATGGCTGTTGACTCAAGCCCCTCGCCTTCCTGATCTTCACCCTTGGTTTCTTCAACCGGCAAAACAGGCTCAGCCTCATGAACAATTTTTAGCTCTGGTTCCGGTTCGGGAGCAACTTCAATCTCGGGCTCTGCTTCCGGCGCGGGAGCAACTTCAATCTCGGGCTCTGGTTCCGGCGCGGGAGCAACTTCAATCTCGGGCTCTGGTTCCGGCTCGGGAGCAACTTCAATCTCGGGCTCTGCTTCCGGCGCGGGAGCAACTTCAATCTCGGGCTCTGGTTCCGGCGCGGGAACAACTTCAATCTCGGGCTCTGCTTCCGGCGCGGGAGCAACTTCAATCTCGGGCTCTGGTTCCGGCTCGGGAGCAACTTCCACCTCGGGCTCTGGTTCCGGCTCGGGAACAACTTCCACCTCGGGCTCTGCTTCCGGTTCGGGAGCAACTTCCACCTCGGGCTCTGCTTCCGGCTCGGGAACAACTTCCACCTCGGGCTCTGCTTCCGGTTCGGGAGCAACTTCAAGCTCCATTTCTGTTATAGGCTCAAGGAATGTTTTCTCACCTCCTGCAGACGACACAACACCGCCACTTTCCACCGCCGACATGCTCTCTTCTCCAGCAATCTCAATAGCACTGACTGACGGCCCTATCAACCTGTCTTGCATCAGTAAAAACACCTTCTCGCATCGCGGACACCTGAGTTTCATGCCGACCATAGAATCCGCCGCCGAACCAATAACTCCACAATGCGGACAGGCGATTTTTTGTAGCATGATCTTAAAAGCCTTATCACATTGCGGACATCGGACCTTTTCTCCAGGCATAGAGCCATGCGAGGAACCAACTACCCCGCAATGGGGACAAGTGATTTTCATTTACACCTCCAACTCAAGTATTGTTCACCACGTCATGCACGCACCACAAAAGGATCTTTTAACTTGTAGTATAAAAAACGAAGCAAATCAAACAGGATTTATCCCTTAACAGGAATTTAAGAGTCATTTATAAATGATAACCCAAAAAATCATTCATAAATTTCACCCCCATATTTTTCACTGACTCACATATCAATTTCAGATGAAATCATACTAATTCAAAAAAAGGTGGTTACAAATGCTCAAACGATTTACCATTTCCTTTGACTAGGAGTCTGTCGGATTATCCGAATTAAAAAAGATAACATGCTGATATTGCTACATATAGCACAAATTACAAGCTGCGCAATATTTCTGGTATTTCTTTATATATCAGCAAGTTACGAAAGCTGAATCACCATAATCCGACAGACACCTAGGCCCGTGAAACGGCAGCTAGCCTGCATTGCTTTTTGACAGATTTAGGGGAATAACCAGTTGATGTTACTAAAAAATAGAAGTGTACCGAGTCGCAGCCAAAAAAAACAACATTCCCTACGACTTGGATAATTAACCTTTATCTTTCATATTCAATGCATATCTCAGAAGGCATTCTCACCAAATCAATACTTCTTGGCGGTGAAGCCTTAACCATTCTTGACACGGCAATCGGTTTCAGAAAACTGAACTACGAACGGATCGAGACCGACGGCCTCTACCCCCATCGAATCAACTGACTCCGACAATAGGCGAGTACTCTTTCCATCACCAGTTAAGAATAGAGTAACCCGGATCCAAGATCGTAAATTTACTCTTGTCCTCCAGGTTACCTCTTATAATGAAAGAAAAATGGTTTCGATTTGAATTCTTTAGAACAAACAGTATATGATAATACATATCGAATCAAAATGTCCGGTTTAGAAAATCATATCCCGAAAATCTGCTGTTTCAGCGTAGAGTAGATTTTCCTCACGACCTCTCAAAAAGGAGGGCTAGGGAGGATTTGGACGTTTAAATGAATATTACAATCCCCTAAACGGACATTACTGACAATACGTGGAAAAACGAGTGAACCAGGTTATGACAGATACAGCGAATATACCAGGCCAGGAACGGCATAAACGGGCAGAAAAAAAAGTTCTGGAAATCCAGGCCACAGCTCATGAACTACAAGTGCATCAAATCGAGTTGGAGATGCAAAATGAGGAGTTACGAGGCACTCAACACAAGCTGGAAGCCTTGCAAGCGCATTACTTCGACCTCTACGATCTGGCCCCGGTGGGCTATTTGACCCTCAATGAACAGGGAATTATTGTAGAGGCCAATCTCACCTGTGCCAATTGGCTTGGCGTGGTCAGAGATCAGCTCGTAAATCGGCCACTCTCCCATTTTATCTTCACCCAAGATCAAAACTGTTACTACCTCCATTACAAACAGCTGACAGCAACAGAAGAAACTCTCCAGGGATGTGAGTTGAGAATGGTGCGTGAGGACGGCTCCTTATTCTGGGCACATCTACAGGCAACCTCGGCCCAGGAAGTTGATGACACATCTGCATACCGCATCGTCATAAGTGATATCAGCAAGCAGAAACTCTTTGAGGAAAAGATCCATCTAAGTGAAGAAAAATTCAGAACCATTGCCGACTATACTTATAACTGGGAGTACTGGTTGAGCCCTACGGGAGAATTTCTTTACAACTCACCATCATGCGAAGGACTGACCGGCTTTTCCGCAGAGGAGTTCATGTCCGTACCACAACTTTTTTTATCCATTATTCATCCGGACGACCGAGAGATCTTCAATAAACATCAAGAATGCATCTGCGACACATCTCGAAAGGCAGAACACGTTATATTCAGAATTATCACTAAAGACAGAGGGCTGCGCTGGATTGCCCACAGCTGTCAGCCCGTATACAATGCTCAGGGTCAGTTTCTTGGCAGACGGGCGAGCAACCGCAACATAACCGAACTAAAACTTATTGAAGCACAAATAAAGCTGAATGAAGAACGATTACGCCTGGGTCTCGAGGCCTCTACTGACGGAGTCTGGGATAGAAATCTTATCTCCAATGAAGTGTATTATGGTGAAAAATGGTACATGGTTCTTGGATATACAGCGTTTGATGTCAAAAATAAATCTCTGACCTGGGAGAAATTACTCCATCCTGACGACAAAGCTAAAACCATAGATGCGATTCAAGAGCACTTGAACGGATTAACCCCTCACTATGAATCGGAATTCAGGATGCAAAACAAGGCCGGAGAATGGCAATGGTTTCTGTCCCGGGGAAAAGTGGTGGAAAAAAGCGAGACAGGAGCCCCTCTCCGCTTCCTGGGAACCAATACCGATATTACAAAAAAAAAAATAAACGAACTAAAACTGCAGGATATGCACGATATTATGGAACAGAAAGTTGCTGAACGAACCTCTGAAATACTTGACGTAAATGTCGCCCTGAAAGTCCTGCTGAAAAAAATGGAAAAGGATACGGTCGTGCTGGAACAGAAGATTACAGACAATATCGCCAAGCTTATTACCCCTTATCTGGAAAAACTGAAGGCTCTCAACCTGAATGCACAGCACAGGATTATAGTAGACATGTTGACAGCCAATTTAAACATGCTGACCTCCTCCTTTACCCACGTCGTTTCTTCAGAAATGAACAAACTCACTCCCACGGAACTACAGGTGGCAAACATGGTAAAATATGGGAAAGATACCAAAGAAATCGCCGAACTGATGAATCTTGCACCTGGAACAATAAGTATTCATAGAAAGAACATCAGAAAAAAACTCGGCATCTCGCTGCACAAGACCAACCTCCAAGCGTATTTGTCTTCCAAAACCTGATCTTCTCCCCAAAGACAAATAGTCTGCTGTTCCACCATAGCAGTATCAAAAGCACTTTCTCAGAGTGGAACCTGAGCCAGGGTATGGATAGTTACCCCACCCACAATGGATAGTTTTCCTATCTATTCCCTACCTACTTTTATTCCATTGTTTTCTCATTTTTTCTAACGCATAGTGTTTATATAAGATAGACACTATGCGTGGCTTATCCCCATTGCCGGAGCCGGCAGAACCTTGGGCGACAGCGGACAGTAAGGCAATGGCAAGAACAACTTAAAATAAAATTTCACTTCATACTGCTTTGCTCAACGAGGAGAACGTGAAACGCTCTAACAACATTCTTTTTTACTCATGGAGGATAATCATGAAAAATTCACTGTATGTTATAGTATGCCTCTTGTTTCTGGGTCTTACGCTCAATGGCATAACTGTCAATGGGGAGACGGTTGGCATGGCCAAGCCTGCAGGTTCGAAGGCCGGCGGTGGCGGAGGTGGCGGTGGCGGCGGTGGAGGCGGCGGAGGAGGAGGCGGCGGAGGTGGCGGCGGAGGTGGCGGCGGAGGTGGCGGCGGAGGTGGCGAACCGTCGGAGCAGGGCCAGCTCTACGGTGACCTCTATGTCATTGCCCGTTATATGGGAGGGGAAACCAAAAACGTGCCGGCATTTGATACAAGTGGTAACCCCATCATGGAGCAGGTGACTGGTGATCCCCTGGTCTGTGGCAGCACTCCCTGCCAAGTATGGCAGCAGGCGTGGACCACGGCAACTGCCGTTGGCGGTGAACCGAAATTGAGCGAGATATTTGCCACGTACCAAGTACTGGATGATTATGATGTGCCTGTAGCCAATCCGGATACTGGGACTTTGTATTACCCCGCTCCCTATCCCAGCCAGTGTGTGCAACCGGTGGCTGACTCAGTACGTTGGGGCGACATATCCTCCAAGACAGTGCTCAACGAGAACCGTCTTCCTCTGGATTACATTTATGATGCAACTCACTCCACAACCGATTGCGCTGTAACGGATGCCGTTTTCCTGGCAGCTGGCGAGGTATGGAATTCTGTCACCTATTACACGGAAATTTCCTATCCTGATCTTATCCAGGAAGTCTCATTCGGCCGCCTCAGTATGGCGCGGTCCCCTGAGGCGATACACAATAAGGCCTTTGATGAGGCGATCACAAATCTGAACAATGCCAAGAAAATCGTCCTTGATGCTACCGGCCGGTTGGTGTTGACCACCGACGTTTATGATGAATTTCTCACCAACCCCGACGGCTCTCCCGTCTGGCTAGAAGAAGTGACGAAGACCATCGACTCACCCCGGGAAAACCTGGCGATCTACGTCAAGCTGATGAAGGACGGCAACCTGATCACTCCAGCGAATGAGCGAGCACCCATCGTCATGTCGAAAAACGGCGGCAATCCTAATGTAATTGAGGATGGCCCGTCCACGGAGTTGCGTCCGACCATCAATATCGAGCTCATGAAGGATATGGGGCTCGACAGTCTGGTCGATGCAGCTAATAGGACGACCTACTATGCGAAGTATGATAAGACACTGAAAAAGGTGCTTGTCTCGTCGATCCCTGTTGATGGTTACGAGCAAGCAGACGGGATTATCGAACGATCGACGTCCGATGTCTGCCGCGGGGACGACCTTCCTTTCAGCGCCACATTTTTTGCTTCGGCGGCCGATAAAAGCGGATCAATCACCATGGACGAGATTGTTTACCTCAACTCCATCCTCAGGATCAACAAGGTAGTCGGACTCAGCGATGACGAAACCATCGATTACAGCAAAAACCCGGTCTATTTCAATTTCGCCACCAACCCGTATGAGTATGGACGAGGAAACACGTTTATGAATCGTGGGCGGGTGCTTACCCAACCGGGTGGGGGTCTTCAGGCAACCTATGATGGTAAAGTGAATGTGCTTGTGGAAGGAGTTACAGGGACTTGGGTTGACACAGCGATGCCGATATTTGGGACAGTGTTTGGCAGCGTAGATTATTCCGGCACCGATATCTCCGGCTTTACCACTATGACTGATGATAACGTGCAGACTATTGGTTATATCCATACCTATCAGATCCCTGGCCTGCGGTAACCGCATTCCAACCCGTGCGTAACCCCCTTGGCCGCTCCACCTCAGGAACGGCCAGGGGTACCAGATTACTGAGACGGTCCGAAATTCTGGGGTCAATGCGAGCATTATGTGTCCAAGTAACAAGGGAATCATCGGCTATGGCAACTATGAGGCGCAATTACTGACCCAGAAAGAGGTTGATGAAATCCTCGGACGATAATATCAGGGAACGTTGAAAAATGGTTTTGTCGTTTACGCTCAAGGCATACGAAAAAATTTATCACGAGCAGACCGTTAATCTCCCGATGATAGAATTTTAAAAACAACGCAGAGAGTAAACGACAAAACCATTTTTCAACGTTCCCATTCATTGAACACGTTCAGACCTGACCTGACAGTTGCTGATGTTTCAGTCGTACCTGTCTCATCAACCCTGAGCCACTACGCTTCTATACCCCCCTTATCTTCTGTTGCCAGCGGCCCGCTCTTTATGTACAGACCTATAACCCCTGCCCTGCTGTCCACGGCAACGGTCACCGGCATAACTTCCACCTCAAACTTGGAAATGACCTACATAGCAAGACCACCAAAGGCGACAAGAGACTGGCGCCCCTTACCGACCTCGAAAGCACTTTCTCAGAGCAAAACCTGATCATGTCAGGAGGGGCAAGTGTCACCGCCAATCCGAGCGGCGGCTTCTTCTATTCCATCTGAAATCAGAAACCACAGATCCAGTTTTATACTGTTTTTCTTCGTATTAATTTTAAATACCAGTGGTGATAGTGGACAAGAGGGGAAAATATTCCAGAATATGAGGGGTAATAAAGACAATAAATATGACATGGAAAAACTTTAGAATGGTCCTAATTGTTTTTCAAAAACATTGTAACCTTTTGCAGCGTCAATCGTTTCTACTTTAGATGGAATAAGTGATCTTATAAAACAACATTAGTACCGCACCAATGAAAGATCATCGATATTAAGGTTACGCTGATGAAACCAAACCAAATCCAGCGCTGCGAGGAATTCGACAAAGTTACTACCGTTGAGACACTGACCACGCTAAGATTGCTTGGAATAAAAAGCGCATCGTATAACACCATGCTGAATGAACTCCCGGTTTATCTCTGGATACATGACGACAGGCAAAAAATTGTATACGGAAACCGTGCATTTATAGAAAATTTCCCTACTTGCTTACAACAGCCATGCCACCAATGTCTTATGGGAGAAGAAAGTCCCTGTAGCTGCTGCCCGTCTGAAAAATTCCAGGGAAACAAAACACCCGAGCGGTGCAATCTCTGTAAACGAGGGAAGTCAGGCTACGATATTAATATCATTCACAAACCCATAACTCACCAAAACGGGGAAAAATTTATTTTTCACTCAAGCCGTCATATCACAGACCTAAGTATTCTAGCTGACAACCTTTACCCGGAGAAGCAGAATACGAACGAAGAACAACAATTTCTTATTATGTGCGCAGCCTGTAAAAGGGCGAGGGATGAGAATAATAACTGGGTCACTATCGATACGCATATCCTCAATGTTTTCCATAACCGCATAAGTCATGGCATCTGCCCCGACTGCGTAAGGGGATTATACCCCTGGATGGAAGACGAAGCAGGACCTGCAAGCAGACATCACAACAACTAGATAACAACGTATGATAGCCTTGAATATTTAAAAGACATGACTCACTGAATTGACAACAGGAATCCTCGAAACTGAAATAATATATAAGTTGTCGGGTAAAGCGGGTAAAGCGATTTTAAGACAACCGCTGACAACAATATCATCGATATCAGGGGCATGCCCAATGAAAGCACACCAAATATGTGAAAATTTTAATCCCGTTGCCGATGTCGATACACTGACTAGCCTGAGGCTACTTGGGATAAATGGCGAGACATTGGACATCATACGAGATGAGCTGTCTGTTCATCTCTGGATACATGACGAAGAGCACAAAATAGTATATGGAAACAATGGGTTCACCAAAAACTTTGGTACTTTCTTACAACAGACATGCCATCAATGCATGATGAAAGAAAAGAATATCTGTAGCTGCTGCCTGTCAAAAAGATCAATGGACAACGAAAAACCCGAGTGGTGTAGATTCTGTAAACGTAGAAATTCCGGATACGATATTAATATAATTCATACACCCATAACCAACAAAAACGGGCGTAAATTTATTTTACATTCAAGTCTTCATATCAAGAATTTAAACATCCTGACTGAAGCCCCAAACTCACCAAAGCAGAAGGGAGATGAAGAAAAAAAATTTCTTATTATGCATGCAGCCTGCAAAAAGGCTTGGAATAAAAATAACAACGAGACCATTATTGACAATCTCATATCATCGATGACCTGATACCACGCAAATTCTGGTATCTACCCCGGAAATGCAGGGATATTTATACCCCTGGCTGAAGCCGATACAGGATCTACAAGCCACGGTACAACCAGATAAACATATATGCCCAGCGAGCCATTATAATGTCTGAAAAATATCAAAATTTCTATGAAGAGTACAAAAATAAGCTCTTCAGTTATTTAATATACAAAAGTGGCGACCATGAGACGTCCAAAGATATTATGCAGGAAAGCTTCACCCGTCATTTTCAGCATTACGGCCATGATGCCGTTTTATCCCCGGGACTTCTATTTACTATTGCCCGGAATGCACTTGTTGATCATTGGCGACAGCAGAAAAAATTCCCTGTATCAGAAGATATTATTTCACAGATTGCTGCCGACCAGGAGAGCTCTCTCATCACCCAGGAAACAACTGACAGAATTCACACGACAATGGGCAGGCTCCCAGAACTGGACAGAGATATTTTAACTCTTGCCGTTGGCGGAGTTGCTTATAAAGAAATAGCTGCAACGTTCGGATTAAGTATAGAAAACATCAAGGTAAGGGTTCATCGATCGAGAGCCAAGTTACGTCAAATGATGAAAAACGAGGTGGAATAATGGATCATTTAATCAGCATGTATATTGATAACGAGCTCTCCATAGACGAGAAAATACTCTTTGTCGAACACGTCTATGACAACAAACCATATAAAAACGATGCTGTTGATTTGCTCGAGCAGGAGAAACTATTGAGTGCCTCACTCAACAAAACAGCCCCGGCTGTTGAACTGAAAACCACCCGCGCCAGAATCCTACCTATTTTTAACCGCTCACTGGGCTGGGCCGTTGCAGCCTGTCTGTTGCTCCTGCTTTCCTTTATGGCCAGACAGGATTTCACCCAAATAAAACCAGCAACAGAGCCAACTGCCGTTCTGCACAGGTTCGTTATCCATAACCAAAAAGCCCAACGGGTCGAGATTAGCGGCAGCTTCACAAACTGGAAGAACGTCCCTCTCGTTCCCTCCGGCACAAACGGCTACTGGGAGATATCATTGAAACTTCCCGCAGGAGAACATCACTATACCTTTATTATCGATGGCTCAAAACCCCTTCCAGATCCAACTGTTGCCACTCAGGAAGCTGACGATTTCGGCTCAACAAATTCTATTCTCAAAGTGGAGACCGAAAATGAACAATACCCCTTCTCTTAGTCTGCAAAGTCTCCTGCTGATTATTATCCTTTTAACATTGGGATGCGCTCAGCAACATTCTGTACAAGTCCATGATGATTCTCTGTCCTTTTATTACAATGATACCAAGGCCAAAGAGGTATTTCTTGCCTCGTCTGCGGATCATTTTACCTATCACCCCGCAATCAAAGAATCTGGAGATGTATGGCAGGTGACCATTCCTCTAAATAAAGAATTGTCCTATTTTTATATCATTGATGGAAAAGTTACCATTCCGGATTGTCCGAACACCGTGCTTGACGATTTCGGGACAAAAAATTGCTTTTATGTCTCTGCCTTGTAACCATTTGCTTAGCCCTGCGTTGAATAATTAATTATTCAACGATAAAGGAGAATTCATAATGAAAAAAATGACTGCTCTTACAGCGTGTATTCTGCTGGTATCATCTCCTGCTGTTGCAGCTGACTTAACGAACGACGAAAGTACTCAACTCCAGCCCCGGGAGCAGGCAACAATACACTACCAAGTCCAGGTCGACCCTGATGGTACACCTGCCATGCTCCAGGCCATGCAACAATACCAATTCAGACATGAAAACACTATACGCGTCCGTAGTATGATCCAGGATGCAAAACAGCATGGCCTACCTACCGACCCCTTGATGCATAAGGTGTATGAAGGGATCGCTAAAAAGGCGAACGAAGACAATATTGTTCAGGCGGTGAAGCGGGTACAAAGCAGATATGAGCACGCTTACCAGCAGGCAAGTACGCTTACCAAGGACAAACAACAAGCCAAGCAGTTGGGACAAATTATAGCCGATGCCTATACAGCTGGCCTGAAGGAACAGGATTGTGCTCAAATAATGACTCAACTGCAAGCCAGGACAATAACAAAGCAGGAAGAAACCAATAAACTCATGGTTCAAACCATGGTTACGGCCCGTATCATGGCACGTATGGGTGTTGACTCCACAACTGCTTCTACGGTTCTTGTCAATGCTCTCCAGAATTCTTATCAGGCCCGTGAAATGCACACCCTACAGAATTCTTTTATCGAGCAGGCCAGGTATGGATCAGCTGAAGATGTTGCCAGAGGGTTTTCTGCTGATATAAATAAGGGCGCCGCTGCATCAGAGCTCGGTAGCCAATCACTTGCCAGTGGAGCTATGGGCACTGGCTCCAAATCTGATAGTTCCAGTAATTCTGGTGGTTCCAGCGGCGGATCAAGTGGTGGTTCCAGCGGCGGATCAAGTGGTGGTTCCAGCGGCGGATCAAGTGGTGGTTCCAGCGGCGGATCAAGTGGTGGTTCCAGCGGCGGATCAAGTGGTGGTTCTGGTGGCTCCGGAGGCCGTTAAGCGGACCAAACTGGTATAGGATTCATTTTCTGTAATAGATGTTTCTCATGTAGCAATAAGCTGAACACAGGCAGAAAAAGTGAAATAGACTTTTCCAGTTTCGACTACATGATTGACAGTAGAATAAGCAAGGAGAATAACATGCATACGAATCGTAGGGCCTGCAAACGACATGGCACCATGGGGCTGATATCCAGTATGTGGAATGGGAAATCAGCTTGTATTGGCGTTGTTGAAGATGTTTCAGCAACCGGGATTCTAGTATCTCAAATTCCGTCACATTATGATGAGCATTCCCAAAAATTTTTCGGCATCGTGCACGGCCCTCTCCAGGATTTCAAACTAATGTTACAAGCCAAATGGAAATCGGAAACTAAAAAAGAGATGTATCAGATGATAGGCTTTAAAATTGTTAATCCGACACTCAACTGGAAGAAATTTCTAGCAGCAACCCTTGCTACCTCATTAGCAAATGACAGTTTATCTGACGACGAAGCGGAAAACAGCATGCTGACAATGGACAGAAAACATAACAATTCGCCTGCTTATGAAGCAAGACCGATATTCAAAAGAAGAAACAATCATAAAGAACAAGATCCTTATAGCATAGCTCTTTTCCTTGCCGCATTGATCTCAAAGAATACGACGTTCACTCGCGGAATGGAAGGTGATGAAAACAGATACAGTACTTGAGAGTAAAATTCAGCGATGTCCACATCCAACAATACGAAAAACGAAAGCGAACCAGAACAGCACAATCATGATATGGAGCAAGATAGAGATATCAATCCTATCATAGGCAGCCTCCTGTCGAAGTACGATTCATGATTGAGCATTGTTTTGATCATTCACACTTTCTTTACTGCCCACAATGGTAGGTAAATAAAAGCTGACGAAGTGGGCTTTTATTTACAAAAAGGAGGTTTGCCACGAAAAAGAGTATAATCATCTCTAGCCTGTGTCTCACCCTGACCGCCAGCCCTGCCTTTGCCCACCATCCCGCTGAAGATATCGTGGATCCGGAGATCTACGCCATGATTGATGAGTTGGTGTCCGACACCCCCCATGCAGACCTGTTTTTTGACGACGATATGGGAACAACAACAATCACAACCGATTCAGTCAGTGCAGCAGAAGATCTTATTGATGACGGGTTGCTCGCTGACTTGTCCTTGCTTGGCGATGAGGCTGACGTCGAAGATGACGTGACAGTCACCATTACCTTCCCTGATGAAGTCACAGCAGAAAGCGTCAGTGTTAAAAGTTCCGCTAAAAATAAATGGAACGACTGGGGAAGACCGGTAGTTATCACCGTTAATAAGCTGCTCTGCGCAGGAACGATTGACGACAATGGCGACTGTATTCCTTCTTCTCCTCAACCATAATGATGAAAGAGGAGAACTTCCTATGGGGAAAACGCTCACTCTCTTCGGCGTGAAAAGGGGGCGTGTTACAGCTCAAGGAGATGGGTGAGACAACTAACAGCTCGCTATTTTTGAATAGAGTCCCTGCAGTGCTTCAGGGGATTCGCAGGGCGGCAGAGAGATATCTGTCGCCCTGCGGGTGTTCACAAGCTCACTCACTTTTTTCTCCCTTTTACTTTCCATGCCTGGAGCCTGAAGATGACGAAGGCAAAAGGGCTTTTAACAGCCTCGAAATGAATGATCGGCATTACATTGTTGATTGCAACAGGTTCTGATAACAGGCATTGTGTCGAAAATGCTCCAGCAAACGTTGCCTGCATGACATAAAAGTTTCCAAAAACATTATTTCTAACCCCTTACCAATATTGAATATGACCAGGCAAAGGGAATTGTTTCCATAACAACTTTCAACAGGAGGGAAAATGAAAAGAACAATGCTTTACACAGCACTTTTTACTCTGGCTTTTGGAGCGGGATCAGCTTCTGCTATTCAGCTTACGCCAGAAGAGCAGATGGGCCGACACGTTTACATGGATAAAGATCTTTCATTAAACAGAACACAATCATGCGCTACCTGTCACCATCGCACGGCCGGGTTTGCAGATCCGACTAACAGCCGGGATCCTTACAATACAATGGTTTCTCTGGGAGACGACGGCATATCAAAAGGTGGCAGGAATGCCCCGACTTCAGCCTATTGCGGTTTCAGCCCGATACTGCAACAAGTGGACGGTGAATATTTCGGTGGCATGTTCTGGGATGGTCGTAAAACAGGAAAAGTACTTGGCGATCCGCTGGCAGAGCAGGCTCAGGGGCCGCCATTAAATCCGGTGGAGATGGGTCTGGCGCTGCCAGGAGATGTAGTAATCAGAGTTTCCGAGTCACGATATGCGAATCTTTTTGTCCGTTATTTTGGACCGGATTTCTTTGCTGTTCTTGGGGATGACGAAACTGATGATGGCTATCTTGATGCTAAGGCCGATGCAGCCTATGCAAAGATTGCCAGGATGGTAGCGGCCTATGAGAGGTCGGCTGAGGTCACTGCGTTCACTTCAAAATTTGACACGGCAGCCTTGACTGCCCAGGAACTAGCGGGGCAGAAGATCTTTAATGAAAATTGTTCTTCATGCCATACCGATAAGGTCGTTGGCAGTGAGCCTGCGCCGCTGTTCACCAACTACGGCTACGTCAATGTTGGTGTACCGGTAAATACCAGGCTGCTGACCGTACCGGGTACGGTGTATGACGGTAAGGATTTTGGACTTGGGCCTGTAGTAGGCGATACAGCCCAAAATGGCAAATTCAAGGTACCAACCCTGAGAAATATCACCATGACGGCGCCCTATTCGCATAACGGTTATTTCACGACCCTGAAGGAGATGATTTCCTTTATGAATGACAGGGGAGGGCTGGTTCCGGAGGTGGATCAGAACGTGACCACTGCGACTGGCGACATGGGGCTGATACCGGAGGAACTCGACGACATTTACGCCTTTCTCAATACCTTGACCGATAAGTAGCATTCAGGATATAAAAGACCAATTTTTTTAAAAGCAGGCAAAAGAGTTAAACCGGAGTTTCGTTATGAGCGAGGCTCCGGTTTTTTTTCGGTGCGCTTGCCGCCTCGTATATGCTCTGAGGACACGACAGGCCCTTACCCAGCGTTCATCTTGCGCCTGAAAGTGCATCCATCCGCCTATTTTTTTCTGTAATCCCTGATCTTCTGCTGCCACAGCGCCGGCCCGCTCTTGTGTACGGACTCACCCCTGGTGTCCACGGCAACGGTCACCGGCATATCTTCCACCTCAAACTCGTAAATCGCCTCCATGCCCAGATCGGCAAAGGCCACCACCCATGATTTCTTGATCGCCTTTGAGACCAGATAAGCAGCGCCCCCCACGGCCATCAGATAAACCGCACCATGTTTTTTAATGGACGCTATAGCGGCATCACCCCGTTCTGACTTGCCGATCATGCCCAGCAAACCGGTCTGGGACAGCATCATCTCGGTATATTTATCCATCCGGGTGGCGGTAGTGGGACCGGCAGGGCCGACCACCTCGTCACCGACCGGATCAACGGGACCGACGTAGTAAATAAATTTCCCTTTAAAGTCCACCCCTGCAGGCAAAGGCTCACCCTGGGCCAGCAACTGCTGGATGCGGCCATGGGCAGCGTCCCGACCAGTGAGGATGGTTCCATTCAGGAGCAGGGTCTCACCAATCCGCCAGCCGGCTATTTCTTCCCGGCTGAGAGTATCAAGCTGCACCCGTTTCACCCCAGGTCCCATTTCCCATTTAATCTGCGGCCAGTCCTCCAGATGCGGCGGTTCAAAATGAGCGGGACCACTGCCGTCGAGAATAAAGTGGATGTGACGGGTAGCAACACAATTGGGGATCATTCCCACCGGCAGGGAAGCCGCGTGGGTAGGGCAATCTTTGATCTTGACATCGAGGGCCGTAGTCAGTCCGCCCAAGCCCTGAGCGCCGATGCCTAAGTTATTGACTGCCTCATAAATTTCCAGGCGCAACTCTTCTATACGGCTCACTGGCCCGCGTTCGATCAGTTCCTGAATGTCAATGGGTTCCAACAGCGATTCCTTGGCCAGCACCATGGCCCGATCAACCGTTCCGCCAATGCCGATTCCCAGGATTCCCGGAGGACACCAGCCGGCACCCATGGTCGGCACGGTCTTCACCACCCAGTCCACGATAGAGTCGCCGGGATTCAGGGTCACAAACTTACTCTTATTCTCCGAACCACCACCCTTGGCCGCAATGCGGATATCGACAACGCTACCGGGAACAAGTTCAGTGTAAATGACTGCGGGGGTATTGTCGCCGGTATTCTTCCTTTTTCCTGCCGGATCGGCAAGCACTGAGGCGCGCAGGGGGTTTTCCGGATTAAGCCAGGCCCGGCGCACTCCTTCATCCACCAACTCCTGAAGACTCAGATCCGTATCAAAGCGGCACTGCATACCAACTTTCAGAAAAACAGTAACAATGCCGGTGTCCTGACAGATCGGACGCTGGCCAATGGCTGCCATCCGGGAGTTGATCAGGATCTGGGCGATAGCGTCTTTGGCTGCCGGATTCTGCTCTTTTTCATAGGCGCGAGCCATGGCCTGGATAAAATCGCGGGGATGAGCATAAGAGATAGCCTGCAGACTGTCGGCGATGGAGCTGATAAAGTCTTCTGGATTGATAAGGGTCATGGCGGAAAGGATAAAATTGAATTGAGGGGAACGAGAGCAGGAACAAGGAAAAGCCAGAGAACCAAAACACAAAATATCCTGATTCTCTTTTGCCCTTCCCTATTCCTTACTTAAGGGCCGTAAAGAAATACCCATTACATTTTTACGCTTTTTTACTTCCCAAGCCCCTTGTTTCTTTACAAAGGCTTATTTGTCTGACACCCAAAGCTTGCCAGATCTTTCTGATGGCCACAGCCGCCGGGCTTTGCTCATTACAAACTACAGGAGTACCCTGGATCTGGCACTGAATCACTGTGGGATCGAAGGGAATGCGGCCTAACACCTCAATCCCACGTTCAACACAGGCTATCTCTATCGATGCGGCCATTTCCGGATGAAGATCCCATTTATTGATACAGACAAAAGATTGTAGCCTGAAATGAAGGGCCAGGTCAAGAACTCGTTCCAGATCATGCCAGCCGGACTGACTTGGTTCGGTCACTGCCAACACCATATCGACACCGGAGAGGGAGGCAATAACCGGACAACCGATCCCTGGCGCTCCATCAATCAAAATCAGATCGCCCCCTGTCTGTTCTGCCAGCTCGCGGGCCTGCCGTTTGATAAAGGAGACCAATTTACCTGAATTCTCTTCGCCGGCAAAGAGCTGGGCATGAACCAGAGGGCCATAGTCAGTATCGGAGATGAACCAGTCTCCACAGTAATTTTCTTCGAGCACAATTGCCTGTTCCGGGCAGAAATGGGCACAGACACCACAGCCCTCACAGCTCAAAGGGTTCATCAGGGCCGTCCGGCCAACGAGGTCCATGGTAATGGCCTCAAACTGACACAGATCCACACAGATTCCACAGCCACTGCACTGATCGCTGATGACTTTTGCCTTGACGCCGGAACGGAATTCATGGCTGCTTCGAGGTTTTGGATCAAGCAGCAGATGCAGATCAGCGGCATCCACATCACAGTCCACCAGAATCTTGTTTTTCGCGAGATAGGCCAAAGACCCTACCAGGCTGGTCTTACCGGTCCCGCCCTTACCGCTTAAAATAACAATTTCTTTCATGCACAAATCTCCTCTATCAGAGCCTGTAGAGAGGGACGAAGGTCTGGACGTACCTCCACCAGACATTGGCCCCGGGCATAGCCTTCCGCAATCTTTCGGTCAAAAGGAATCTTGAGCAGAACCGGAATATTTTCCTGCTGACACCACTGTTCAACCCGTGCGTCCCCCAGATCAGCCCTGTTAATAATCACCCCACAGGGTTTGGAAAAGTTCCGGAGGACTTCAGCGGCAAGCTTCAGGTCATGAAGTCCGAAAGGAGTGGGCTCGGTGACCAGGATGACATAGTCCGCATCGGAGATTGCCTCGACAAAAGGACAGGAGGTGCCGGGAGGTGCATCAATGATGACCAGCACATCCTTGTCCGCCTTTTTCTTCACCGCCTTCAACAGAGGAACAGCCATGGCCTCTCCCACCCGCATCCTGCCATGGACGAAGCTGATATTGCCTGCCATGCCGGACTCAAGCATGCCGATCTCCCGCTCACTCCGGACAATGGCATCTTCCGGACAGACCCGAAAGCAACCAAGGCAGGAGTGACACATCTCCGGAAAAGTCATGATGGTATTGGCAAAGAGGGTTATGGCATTAAAGCGGCAGATATCGCGGCATTTCCCACAATAGGTGCATTTTCCTTCCAGGATCTGCGGAATAATAACCGTACACCGTTCACTGGTGACAAGATCAGGCTTGAGGGAAATATGGCCATTGGGCTCTTCCACATCACAATCAAGGTACTGAACAAGGTCTGGGGCACACATGGCCAGACTTGTTGAGACAATGGTCTTGCCGGTTCCGCCCTTACCGCTGGCAACTGCTATCTGCATCTGCTCACCCTACCCTTTCCTGTTTCGACCTTGACCTCGACCTCGACCTTGACCGGAACCACCGCCGGCGCCGCCTTTTCCCTGACCGCCTCCACCCCTCTGACACCTGCCACCTCCCATTCCACCACTAGCAGCGGCAGAAGAAGAGCTGGCCGGAATAGACGAACCGTTCTGGAATTTTTCCACAGCCTCGCGTACCGTTCCACTCACATCAGAGACAACTTGAATACCTGCTTTTTCCATCACTGGCATGGCTTTGGGTCCAACTCGTCCGGTGAGAATAGCCCCTACACCTTTATCAGCAACCAGGGCTGCCGCACTTATCCCGGCACCCTGAGCAGCATCCCTGCCCTGGCTGTTGTCTATGGCTTCTATGAGTGTGCCGGTGTCGCTGTCAATAATGAGCAGACAGGCCGCCCTGCCAAATCGAGGATCAACAGGAGAATCCAGATTCATTCCTGTGGCGGAAACAACAATTTTCATAATGCCCTCCATTTATCTTAAAAAGATTTCGGTAGAACTTTCCCAATCACGCCAATAGATATCGTGATTATGCACAGAATATAATGAGATATTACACAAAATCAAGAGAGAAAATGATTGTCCTGAAAAAAAGTTTCCGACAAAAAAACTTTTTTATATTTTTTTTATGATGGCGGTTTAACGGAGAATGGTTCGGGGGGGGTGATACCCAGATGGAGCTGTGGTATTTGGCATAAGGATGCCTTCTTTGCCGATCAGGGTACCGGGACTGGTTACTGAATTACATCCGGTCTGGGCCTGATCCCCAAGGATGGCACCAAATTTTCTGCGGCCGGTATCAATGGACCCTTCACTGGTACGAATAACAACATTTCCTGGAAGAAATCTGAGATTGGCAAATTTGGTGCCCGCCCCCAGATTGACGTCCCGGCCCAGGATAGAATCACCGAGATAGGCAAAATGACCGGCCTTGGCATGATCGAGAAAGATGGAATGTTTCACCTCGGTGGTATGGCCAATGACACAATGGGATCCGGTCAGGCAATAGCCGCGCAGATAAGCCCCCTGACGGATCTCGGTATAGTCACCGATAATGGCAGGCGACTTGATCAGGGCCCCGCTTTCCACCAGTACTCCACGCCCCAGGGCTATCTGCTTGCCCATGAGCACAACCCCGGCCATTATTACAGTGGCACCTGAAAGTTCACGGCCATCGGAGCTGACCCTCAATAGCTGTTTCGTGGTATCGCCATAAATAATCTGCAGTCCGGTAGCTGAAAGAATCTCTCCTTCATGCAGAACAACCGTCCTGGTCAATGGTTCTCCTTCCGGAAGCAGCGGACTTGTGAGCTGCGGATACACATAGCCGTTCATATACTCTTTCAACCGGGTCAAGGCGGTCCAGACATACTCCTTTTCAAAAAAAAGAGGGCCATGGGAAAACTCGGAGAGGTCAAAAAAAGAATGAGGACTAAGCATTCGCTGGACTCCATAAACACTAAGAAAACATGAAACTGCAAGAACCATAAAAAATCAAAAACACACCTTCAACCATTGTAATAACATAGCTGAACCATAGAGACACCATGAATGGAATAAAATTCTCTGGAATAAATCAAGAGAAATGTAATGGTTATTTGCCAAGGCCCCCTAAACAGCATGCCAAAGCCACCCCATTGATGAATTGTCACAAGACTCTCAACACTTAAAGGCAAACAATTATGCGTGAAAGGAACGTATAATTCAAGAAAAAAAGGGCCCCTTCTCCCTTTCTCAGGCACCTTCACTCATTTCTCTTGATGTTCTGTAATTTACAGTCTTGACTTCGACCAGAGCAATGTTTAATTTTTTCAGCCAGTTTGAGGATTTAAACGAGAACCCTTTAACATATGTTCTTCCCTGCCTTAATGCACCCCTCAAGTGCAGGGAAATTATCGGGAGTTACTCCCTGACTCAATAAAAGTCACTTATCCAGTTACCCTGGATCAGGAGGTTTACGTGGAATTTAATGACTCATTATCCATTGGTATGGATGATTTTTCCGACAGTGAAAATATGAAGATCCCGGATACTCTGCCCATGATGGCAGTCCGGGATGTGGTTATTTTTAATTATATGATCATTCCCCTTTTTGTGGGCCGGCCCGGTTCCGTGGAGGCGGTCAATGAGGCGCTGAAGAAAGATAAACTGTTGATGCTCGTCACCCAGAAAGATTCAACCAAGGACAATCCCGAAGCCGCCGATCTCTATTCGGTGGGCATGGTGTGCATGGTCATGCGCACCCTGAAACTGCCAGACGGCCGGTTAAAGGTGCTGGTGCAGGCCATTTCCAAGGCCAAAATCCAGGAATACGAGCAGACAGAGCCTTTTTATCAGGTGAAGATTGAAGTGCTGCAGGAGGTTGAACCTGAAAAAATCACGGTCAAGACTGAGGCGCTGATGCGCACCGTCCGCGAGCAGACAGAGAAGATCATGTCCCTGCGCGGCATTCTTTCTGCGGACCTGATGACCATCATCAACAACATCGAGGAACCTGGACGCCTGGCCGACCTGGTGGGCTCCAACCTGCGCTTGAAAATCGCCGAATCCCAGTCCGTCCTGGAAGAGGTCGATGGGGTTGCCCGCTTGAAACTGGTCAATATCCTGCTGACCAAAGAACTGGAAGTCACCACCGTCCAGGCCAAGATCCAGTCTGATGCCAAGGAGGAGATGGGCAAATCTCAGCGCGAATATTATCTGCGCGAACAGCTGCATGCCCTGCAGAAGGAGCTGGGCGATGGGGACGAACGGGTGCAGGAGATTGAGGAGCTCTATAAGGCCCTGAAAAAAAAGAAGCTGCCCAAAACAGTACGTAAAGAGGCGGAAAAGCAGATCAGCCGCATGGAGATGATGCACCCTGATTCCTCAGAGGCCACCATTATCAGGACCTACATCGACTGGATCCTCGATATCCCCTGGAGAAAAGCCACTCAGGATCGTCTTGATCTAATAGCCGCCAAAGAGGTGCTCGATGAAGATCATTACGGCTTGGAGAAGGTCAAGGAGCGCATCCTTGAATATCTGGCCGTACGCAAACTGAACACCACCACCAAGGGCCCGATCCTCTGTTTCGTGGGCCCCCCAGGGGTGGGTAAGACCTCTCTCGGCAAGTCCATCGCCCGGGCCATGGGCCGCAAATTTCACCGTATGTCACTGGGTGGAATGCGTGATGAGGCCGAGATCCGCGGCCATCGCCGCACCTATATCGGGGCCATGCCGGGACGAATTATCCAGGGTCTGAAACTGGTTGCCTCCAATAATCCCATTTTCATGATGGATGAGATTGACAAGATCGGTTCTGATTATCGCGGCGATCCCTCTTCAGCCCTCCTTGAGGTTCTCGATCCGGAGCAGAATTTTGAGTTCACCGATCACTATATGAACATGCCCTTTGATCTCTCCAAGGTCATGTTCATCACCACCGCCAATATGACCGATACCATCCCAGGGCCCCTGCTGGACCGGATGGAGGTGATTCGCCTTTCCGGCTACACCCAGGAGGAGAAACTGGCTATTGCCAGACGCTATCTGCTGCCCCGACAGATCAAGGAAAACGGCATCAAAACCCGTCATATCCGCCTGCAGGATGAAACCCTGCAATATATTATCAGCCACTATACCTACGAGGCCGGCCTGCGCAATCTGGAGCGCGAGATTGGCAAGGTATGCCGCAAGGTGGCCAGGAAGATCGCAGAAGGCGGCAAAGGACCTTACAGTATCACTCCAAAAACCATTGAGCGTTATCTTGGCCCGCCCAAAAACATTCCAGAGTCAGAGCTTGACGCCTTATCACAACCAGGGCTCGTCACCGGACTAGCCTGGACCGAGGTGGGTGGCGAGATCCTTCATATCGAGGTCAACCTCATGCCTGGCAAGGGTACCTTAACCCTTACCGGCCAGCTTGGCGATGTTATGAAGGAGTCGGTGCAGGCAGCGCTCACCTATTGCCGCAGCCGATCCCAGGAGATGGGCGTGGAAGACAGTTTTTTTGAAAAAACAGATATCCATGTCCATGTCCCGGCCGGCGCCATCCCCAAAGATGGCCCCTCAGCCGGGATTACAATGGCCACGGCCATCTATTCCGCCGTCACCAAACAATCGCTGATCAAAGGTCTGGCCATGACCGGCGAGGTAACCTTACGTGGTCGGGTGCTGCCCATTGGTGGACTGAAAGAGAAGGCCCTGGCTGCCCTGCGTGCAAATATAAACAAAGTGATCATTCCCGAGCAGAACCAAAAAGATCTGGCCGAGATCCCCAAAGAGATCCGTGACAAGATGCAGTTTTTTCCAGTCAAGGACATGGACGATGTGGTCAAAATTGCCTTTGGGCGTGTCCAGAAAACAGATAATAAACAAGATTGAAAGCCAGCGATGCAGCAGAGCCTGATTGTCCGCAGGCTAAGAATGACCAAGGGCCGCCCATTCCAGAAATGAATAATGGGCGGCCTCCCCAGATGAGTAACGAGAGTCCGCATAACGGCTCTGTTTTTCACAAAAAAAGGGCCGTTCGCTGCACGGCCTTTTTTTTATTACTTTGCCCGATGATACTTGCTGGCTGGCTCGCCCTCTATGCCTGGCAGCCCGCACCTCAGCAGAAGGCAGAATACACCATCGTCACCATTCCGTCCGGATCAGGGACCAGGCAGATACGAAAGCTCCTGGCCGAAGCCAAACTGATTGATGACGACATCCGTTTTCTGTTGCTGGCCAAAATTCTTGGCTTGGCTAAGAAACTACCGGCTGGCGAATTCAGATTGAGCCTCGGGAAAAAACCGGGCGAGGTATTGCGACAACTGGCAACGGCCAAACCGGTTCAATATGCCGTGACCATCCCCGAAGGACTACGACTAGAAGAGGTGGCAGAGATCTTTGCCGCTGGATTCTGGTGTGATCGGGATCGGTTTCTGGCTCTGGCCCACGATCCTGAATTTATTCACTCCCTGGGGCTTCCATCAGTACCAAGCCTGGAGGGTTATCTTTATCCAGACACCTATCATCTGACCCACGATCTGCAGGATACCAAAGAGTTGATCGCCATGCAGGTGGCCCGTTTTTTTAAAATATGGTCTGCATTACCCAATGACAGCGAACAACGGATGAGCCGTCATGAGATTGTCACCCTGGCCTCGGTAGTGGAAAAGGAAACGGGTGATTCAACAGAAAGACCCATTATTGCCGGCGTCTTTCTCAACCGACTCAAGACCGGGATGCGCCTGCAATCAGATCCCACAGTTGTCTATGGCCTGGAAAATTTTTCAGGCAACCTGACCAGGACAGACCTCAAGACAGAGCACCCCTATAACACCTATGTCATCCCGGCATTACCAGCCGGTCCCATCTGCAATCCAGGCCAGAAGGCCATGGAGGCCGTTCTGCGTCCCGCGCCTACTGACTTTTTTTATTTTGTCTCTAAAAATAATGGTTCCCACCAATTCTCGAAACATCTTTCCGAACATAATCAAGCAGTTCAGGAATATCAGCTCAGAAAAAAATCACAAGAAAAGTGAATCCTTCCCCCCCAAATACCCACTGAAAGATGGACACCACAAAAACAAGTTGACTTAAGCTTTCCCTCTAACCGATAATCAACTTTAATTCATTTTGTCCCTGATCATTGGAAAGCACAACAGTAAGCTGCAATGAGTCTCTTCTTTTTGTGGCACCCTTTGCTGCCAAGGCCGTCAACAATGCTTATCAACACCCTTTTCAAATATTGGACCTATCGTCTCTTTGCTCCCGGCGTTGTCCTGCGTGGAACCTATGATGCCTTTCGGGAACTCCTGGTCTTTGACAGCCGGAGTCACGAGCTCATGGCCGACCTGGAAGAGCTCTATTATCAAGGAAAAAAAGAAGATTTCTGCCGGATTACTGCCAGATACAATGCCCTTTCAACCAGTGTTAGTGGTATGGTGGAAAGCCTTGAACGTATGGCCCCTGGTTCTTTTGTCACCCTGCCTGAATATTTTCGCAAGTTTGACTTTTACAGCAGATTCTTGCTGGCCCCACCCACTCTTCATTTTGGGCCGCCCTTTGTCCTGACTCTGACTGACCCCGCCGTAAAACCAGATCTTGCCGGTGGTAAAAGCGCCACCCTGGCCGTATTGACCAACAGCTTGCAACTGCCTGTGCCTTCCGGTTTTGTCATCACGGTGAACAGCTTTCATTACCTGCTGGAGTACAATGATCTGCGGAGCAGGATCAATGAGCTACTGGCACAGATCAATCTTGCCATCCCTCGCAGCCTGGTGCAGATCTCACAACAGCTGATGGATCTGATCAAAAAGGCCGAGGTTCCTCCCGCTATTGAAGATAATATCCTTGCCGCCCATACACACTTATGGGCAGACCAGGCAAATGGTATCCAAGTGGCTGTACGTAGCAGTGCCGTGGGTGAAGATGGCGAATGCTCTTTTGCCGGACAGTACACTACACTTCTTGAAGTTCAGAAAGAAAATCTCATCCCCGCCTATCTTACCGTCCTTGCCAGCAAATATACGCCAGAGTCATTAGCCTACCGGATACACAGTGGACAGAGCGATGAAGAAACACCCATGGCGGTACTGGTGGTCGAGATGATAGCTGCCCTGGCCAGCGGAGTCGTGTACACTCTAGACCCGGCCAACCGGGACACAGCACATCTGCTCATCCATGCCGTTCCGGGACAGGGAGACGCACTGGTCAGCGGGCGGGAAATCCCGGATGTCCTGACAGTGGAAAGAGCAGACACCACCTGCCACAAACCAAACACAAAAGATGGAGCAAGGCACTTCCTGACTCAGGTGATGACCGCTGAACAGATCACATCTCTGGCCACTGATGCCCTGAAAATAGAGTCTCATTTCCAAACCCCTCAGGATATCGAGTGGACTTTGGCCGACAAAGGAAAAATCCTTTTTCTCCAGAGTCGTGCCCTGCAATCTCATTCACCATCACCGGACACCGACATCGAAAAAGAACCGACAGCAAGTAGCGAAATCCCGAACGCACCGCTGCTCCAGGGTGGAACCATGGCCGCAGTCGGTCAGGCCTGTGGCCCGGCCTACTGTGTAGATAAAAGCCATCCCGTAGAACAAACACCTGCCGGTGCTATTCTTGTAATCAGAGAGACTCTGCCCTCTTTCGTGCAGGTTCTTGACCGGGTCGAGGGGGTACTGGCAGAGCTGGGCAGTGTTGCCGGCCATTTTTCCACAGTCTGCCGGGAATACGGCGTCCCCCTGATCTGCGGCCTGGGTCCTGAAATTCAGACAATAGCTCAAGGTCAGGTCATAACCATGCATGCAGAGAAGATAAGTGTCTATGAGGGTGATATCCTGCCTCGCCTGGCAACGGTTCCTCTCTATGAATCACAAAAGCAGCTCCCCTTTTTCCGGAAACTGCGCAAGCTCCTTGACACAATCACCCCCCTGCACCTGATTGACCCCAAGGCTAAAGAATTTAGTCCCGAATCATGCCGTTCCCTGCATGACATTATCCGTTTTGCCCATGAACAGGCGGTCAGGTCAATGTTTTCTCTGGGGGATCGCCTGGGGAACCGTTCCCGTAACCGGAAAAAATTGCTTTCAGATCTGCCTTTTGATATCTTTGTAGTCGATGTCGGTGGCGGCCTTCTACCCGCAATCGTCCGAGAAGAGACAATCACTGTGGATCAGATCAGTTCAGCACCCTTTCAGGCCCTGTGGGCAGGACTGACCCACCCGTCGGTTCAATGGCAAGAGAGGGCTCATTTTGACTGGAAACAGTTTGGCGAACTGACCATGGCCGACGGAATCGCCAGCTCAGAGTCACCGGACTTTGCCAGCTACGCCGTGCTTGGCGCTGATTATATCAATCTGATCATGCGTTTTGGCTATCACTTTACCCTGGTCGATGCCCTCTGTGGCAAGGACAGCTCCAATAACTACTGTCAGTTTCGCTTTGCCGGTGGCGGGGCTGATTTTTCCGGCCGCCTGCTGCGTCTTGATTTTATCCGTACCCTGCTTCAGGAGGCGGGGTTTCAAATCGAGACCCGGGGTGATCTTCTTGATGCCAGGATTTCTGGTCTTCCTGTTGCGGAGATGAAGGAGCATTTGCTAATCCTCGGCCGATTGCTTGGCGCCACCAGACTTATGGACATGTCCCTTCATGACAAGCAGGAGGTTGAACAATATGTACAGAACTTTCTGGCAGAAACGAAATCCAGCGAAACGCGAATGAACTAATATAAAGAACATGAATCCAATGTTATAAAGAGCCGTACATAAAATTTTCTGCAAAAAAGTGCAGAATTCCCTCAAAATTGCAAAAAAACAGTATCATGCCTTATACCGTAAACTGGCTTACCAGCCAACTGGCTGCCGGCTCCGCCCCCATGTCCTATGATGATCTTGACGCTATCAAGAAACAGGGGATTGATGCCATTGTCAATCTGTGCGGAGAATTCTGTGATCTGTACCAAATTGAGCAGGAATCAGGATTTGAGGTCTATTATCTTCCTATTCCGGATGAATGCGCGCCGGATATGGAGTTGATGGAGCAGGCGCTGCAATGGCTCGACGAGGCCCTTTATCTGAAGAAAAAAGTCCTGATCCATTGCCGCCATGGCCTGGGCCGTACCGGCACCTTTATCTCTGCCTATCTGCTGAGACGCGGACTGGGGCTGAAACTCACCGAAAAAAAACTCAAGCCCGCCCGGGTAACTCCCGGAAACTACAGTCAGTGGAAACTATTGCGCAAGTATGGTAAACAACAGGGGCAACTGAGCGCGCGTACGCCGAGCATCGAGGACAAAGAAACCGTTAATCTGCTGCCCTTTCTGTCCGAATATTCGGCAATCCTGCAGGAAGCGGAAAACCTGGCCCAGCAAGCAGGAATTGACCCTCTGGAACTGGATACCGAAAAATGCTGTCATGCCTATTTCGAGATGGAATTGATAGAGGCCGTCCATATCAGCCACACCTTGAATCGACAGTTAAACCGGGAACAGCGCCTGACCGCCATGGAGCGGGCAGGCGAGGCTTCTTGCCGGCTCAGAAAGAGGCAGAAGGCAGAGGGCGGCACTTCGGAAGAAGCTGCCCGACAGCTTGCAGCAAGCCACACCCTTTCCTGCCCGCTCCTGGTGGACCAGGCCTGTCTCCTGCACGCCAATCGCCCCTTAAGATGCCGCTCCGGTCTCGACATGGAGACACAAAACAGGCTGAACGAAGCTATACAAGCCACCTCGCGTGATATTTTTCTCGCCCTCACCGGTGAGTTTCCTCCAACCGGCAGCCTGAGATTTACAATTTTCGACACGGTTTCCGGACGATTTGTGCAACAATATTTTCAAGCCATGATCAAGGATTCTCAAGGATAAAAACATATGCCTCAGGAACAAAAACCAACCCGTCTGCTGATTGTGGACGATGAACGGGATCTTCTTAACCTGCTTAAGAAAGTCCTGTCCAAAAAATGCGACTGCGAGGTCGTCTTGACAACATCCAGCCTCGAGGCCCTGGAACTGGTCAGGAGCTGGAAGCCTGATGTGGTGCTCACCGACATTATCATGCCGGACATGGATGGCCTGCAGCTCCTGCAGTCCATCCATGCCATTGATTCCACCATCAGCACCATCATCATGACCGGCTATGGAACCATTGAGATAGCCGTGCAGGCCCTGAAAGACGGCGCCTATGACTTTTTTGAAAAGCCCTTTGACAACAACAAGATCAGCCAGGTGGTCACACGCGCACTTGAGCGGACATACCTGTTGCGGGAAAATCTGCATCTCCAGCAGCGTCTGAGCAGCACCAGTGCACTGACCGGGTTTATCGGTCACTCACCGCCATTACGACGAACCATTGATCTTTTATCCCGGCTGGGACAAAGCGATGCCACCGTGCTCATTCGTGGAGAATCAGGCACCGGCAAGGAAGTTGCTGCCCGCACCATCCATGCCATGAGTAAACGGGCAGAAAAAAAAATGATCACCATCAACTGTCCTGCCCTTCCTGAACATATCTTGGAGAGTGAACTGTTTGGCTATTGCAGGGGAGCCTTTACCGGCGCCGATCATGACAAAACCGGCCTCTTTCTTGAGGCGGATGGCTCCACCATCTTCCTTGATGAAATTGCCGATCTCCCCCTGGGGCTCCAGACAAAACTCCTGAGGGTCCTGCAGGAAAAGGAGATCCAGCCTCTGGGACAAACCAAGACCTTCAAGGTTGATGTCCGGGTGCTTGCCGCCACCAATCAGGATCTTGAGGCCAAAATGGCCAAAGGGGAATTTCGGGAAGATCTTTTTTACCGCCTGAACGTGATGACTGTCACTCTGCCCACCTTGACAGAGATCAAAGAAGATATCCCCTTACTGGCTCAGCATTTTCTGGTCATGTATGCCCAGGAATATGATCGGGAAGGGATGGAATTCACCCCCGAGGCTCTGCAATTTCTCATGCGCAAGCAATGGAAGGGTAATGTCCGGCAACTGCAGAACATCATCAACCGAGCGGTACTGCTCTCGGACAGCCGTAAAATTACCCCGCATGAGCTGACAAGTTTTGAAGATAACGGCAAGAACGGAGAAACGCAGAGTCAAGTTCCAGCCTGCGTCTATCAACTTCCCTATCGACAGGCCAAGGAAAAGGTGATCGCTCCCTTCACCAGCTCATACCTGCGTCACTGCCTGACAGGCTCCAAAGGCAACGTCTCGGCTGCGGCCAAAACCAGCGGCATGGAGCGACAGGCCTTTCAACGCCTGATGCGCCGTTATCAGATTGATGCTGACACCTTCAGAACAACCTGAAAGTCCCTCAACACCTTCTCTATCCTCCTGCTTCTGCCGGAACAATCACCATCCGGAAAGCAGGTGACACTTGAATGTTTCACTGTCTCTTTTTTGTTGCAGCCTCTGAATAGAGATTCAAGAGGAACCACTACATCCGTCATAACAGCCCCACAACGAACGGACACATAATGTGTTAATATAAAAGGACATTTACTCTTTTCCCACTTCCTTTCTTTTTCTGGCGCTCAATGTGCATAGCAGAATGATATTGACCTGATATCCATCCATTAACTTCCAGGCAAAAGCAATGCCTGCTCCATAACCATATGAACATAACAAGAAAATTCAACATATTTGCCCTGTACCTGCCCCTGGCATTGCTTCTTGCCCCGGATCAGGCCTGGGCATTACAAGCCCACGCCCCTCCGGAGGGCATTTATGTCCATCAGCTGGCCCATCTCTTTTTTGCGGCAGCCTTAAGCTATCTTTTCTGGGACGTGAGACGAAGCGCCTTTCCCGGCAAGGGCTGGCGCTATCTCCAGATCTTCTGCGTCCTGATGATCCTCTGGAATATCCTGGCCTTTTCCGGACACTGGCTGGGATTTCACATTGATAATTCCGACATAATCCGTCCCTCAGGATATTTTTCGTCACAGATTTCAGGTCCCATTACCAGTATCAAAGTCATCTATTACTGTGCCACCTTGGACCACCTGCTCAGCGTGCCGGCACTCATTTTCCTCTTTCTTTGCATGCGTTCCCTCTATCGCAGCATAGATAAGGAGGAAGAAAAATGACAAGTCTTCCCCTTTTTCCCGCCATTGTCACTGACATGGTGGGCTCTCTGTGTATCATTCTTTTTTCATTTCTTTCTCTGCGCTATGCCTGGTTACTGATCAAAAAACAGCCGGAGAATTTCCTCTGGGGATTTCTCTTTTACTTTTGCCTGACTCTTGCCACTTTTGCCATCTCCCGGGCCACGGGACATTTACTCAAGCATATCCTTTTGTTTTCCGGCAACCAAGAGGCCTGGCGTATTGTCAACCCCATTTCTGGAGGCGCCAACACCCTGTTCATGATCTCCCTGGCAGCCGTCACCATTTATTACCATAAAGGGATTGAAGGATACCAGGCCATTAACCGCAAGGCCAGAAGCCTGAAAGAGGCCTATGATCAACTGGAAATCGCGGCCGACCAACTGCAGAAGATGAATCTGCACCTGGAAGAGATGGTTGAAGAAAGAACCCTTGAGCTCTCGGCCTCGGAAAATAAATTCCGTAATCTGTTCAACAACTCAAAAGACATGGTCTTTTTCAGCGATGCCAAAAATCACCTTTTGACCATGAACAACTCCGGTTTCGAGATGCTCGGCTATCCCGTCGAAGGCCCCCCGGACCTGAACCTCGTCGATATTTTCAAAAATGAGGATGAGCTGAAAAGCTATCATAATGTTCTACGCTCTCAGGGATTTGTTGAAGATCTGGAGGTAGAGTTTGCCAAGGCCGACGGAACCGGCATTTCTGTTCTTTTATCGGCCACCGCCATTTACGATGAAAATAACAAATTTAGCGGCTGTGACGCCATTGTCAAAGATCTCACCCGGATCAAGATCATGATGGAACAACTGGCAGCCAGTGAAAAAATGGCCTCGGTGGGCCAGATGGCTGCAGGTGTAGCCCATGAGATCAACACCCCCTTGGGCGTTATCCTTGGCTACGCACAACTGATGATGGATGATTTTTCTGCTGAAAGTGAACCGGGACAGAATCTGGCCATCATTGAACGACAGACCAAGGCCTGCCGAAAAATTGTGGCCGATCTGCTCAAGTTTTCCCGTCAATCGGAAAGCGCCCGCGAAGATGTCTCCATCAATGAAATCCTGATGGATGTAATTGCCGTAACCCAGCACTCCCTTAACATGGACCACATCACTGTTCATCAGGATTTTACCCCGGATCTATCGCTTATTGTCGGCGACACCGAAAGATTGCGGCAGGTCTTCGTCAATTTGGTCAACAATGCCCATCATGCCATGGAGCAGCAGGGCTCAGGCGATCTGACCATGATCTCCCGCTATGATTCCATCACCCATGAAGTTGTGGCCACGGTCCAGGATACCGGCCATGGAATCCCGGAAAAGATCCGGGCCAGAATCTTCGATCCATTCTTTACCACCAAATCAGTGGGTAAGGGAACGGGTCTGGGCCTCTCGGTTTCCTACGGAATCATTCAAGACCATGGGGGACGAATAGAAGTGGAAAGCCCGGTAACCAACCAACAATCAGGAGAAAAGGCTCAAGGAACGGCCTTTCACATCAAACTTCCAGCTGTGCTGGTTGAGGCAGCAAGTGTACGCGAATAATATTTAAAAAAACAAGAAGTTGATGAACCTGGATACAGTCATCAAAGAGATGGTCGAATAAAACAACCTATTGGAGGTAAATCATGGCTGAAATATTAGCATTGGATGATGTACAGGATGCAACCGTGCTTATTGGAAAGATTTTGACAAAAAAAGGTCATAATGTGCACACCTTTACCGAAGAAGACGAGGCTATTGCCTACGCAAAGGCCAATAAGGTGGATCTGGCCATCCTTGACATCAAGTTAAAAAAAATGAGCGGCATTGAAGTACTGGAACTGCTGAAGATAGATACTCCGGCAATGCGGGCCATCATGCTCACCGGCTATCCAACCGTGGAGACAGCCCGCGAGGCCATCAGCCTGGGGGCGGACGAATACTGTGTCAAGCCCATCGACCGGGACGAGCTCGAAGAAAAAGTAGAGAAGGTCCTGAAAGGAAAAGACAAGAAAAGCAGTATCAACGTCTGACAGATAACGAACAAGACAGTTTGTGACGGTACAAATGGTGCATGAAATGCACCCTACCCACTCACTACTCACAACTTCCCCATCATAATTGGAGGATATTTTCCCATGGATAATAAAGCAATAAACCTGGCCCGGGCCAAGATGTATCACTTTCTCTCAGCCATGTATCGAGACGAGATCCCCCTCCATCTGATAGATCAGATGAAGAACCGTGATTTTTCAGATCGGATCGATGCACTGCAAGAGGTCTGCACCATCCAGGATTTCTGTTCCGGCCTGACCAAGATGACCTCAGGTCTCCAGTCAGGAACGGCACAAGAGGTCTTCAGTGAGCTGCGCTACGAATATGCCGACCTTTTCTTGAACGCCGGCAACAATCCGGCCTTTCCTTATGAATCCTGCTACGCCACCCGGGAACCGCTGGTCATGCAGGAACCGGTTGTCGCCATGCGCGCCGCCTTGAATGCAGCCGGAGTCCACAAGAATCCCGATTATTTTGATCTTGATGACCATATCGCTGTCGAACTCGAATTCATGCGCTATCTGGCGGAACGCGCGGCCTATAACAACGAGGATCAGGAAAAGCAGTTTACTTTTCTGCGCAACCACCTTATGGGCTGGACCGTGGAATTCTGCGCGGTGCTGGCCTCTGCCGCCAAAAGTGATTTCTACCGCGGTCTCTCTGAGTTGACCATGAGTTATCTCTTCAACGAACGGATGTTCTCTTTTTCCATGCTCGCTGACCAGGCCACAAGCCATGCCTATGTCACCATCCTCGAGCAGATGGCGGCGGCGGTCATCACTCTCGATCTGGGTGAGGAGTACACCACCATCGTTGAAGGGACTGAGGTAACGGGGAAGATGCGCAGCGTCAATACCCATTGTTACATCTGCCTGGGACTCTGTGGACAGGAGGTCAAGGTCAAAGACGATATCATCACCGGCTGCAAGGGCCTGGCCGGCGACCCAAAGGGCGGCGGCCGCCTCTGTATCAAAGGGGCCAACGCCCATAACAACACCTATAGCGCCTATCGCCTCAAGACTCCGCTGATCAAGGAAAACGGCCGATTCCGTAAGGCAAGCTGGGATGAAGCAATGAAGCGGACGATTGAAAACCTGAAAAGAATCGATCCAGTCCAGGTTGGATTTCATCAGGGCAATGACTTCAACATGTGGTGCTATGAGGCGGTAATGGCAGCCTACGGCACCCCTAATAAAACAACCCATCGCCAGATGTGCGACAATCCGGCGCGCATGGCCAACGAAAAAAACTACAGCGAGAAACGACCCTGGATTGACTATGCCAACTCCAAGTTCATCCTCCTCTTTGGCATCAACGAACTGGCCACCTCAGCCGGACAACGCAAGGTCACTCTGCTCAAACAGGCGGTCAAAAACGGGGCCAAGCTGGTGGTGGTTGACCCCCGCCGTTGCGAAACCGCAACCATTGCCACCGAGTGGATCGCCATCAAACCCGGTACGGACGGGGCCATGGCTATGGGCATGTGTCATGTCATTGTTAAAGAAGGGTTGTACGATAAGGAGTTTGTCGAGAACTGGACCTATGGCTTTGACGCTTTCCAGAAACGACTGCTGGGACTGGAGGATGGCATTGAACGCACCCCCGAGTGGGCCGCAGAGATCTGCGGGGTCTCAGCCGAGACCATCCGGCGGTTGGCCCATGAGTTTGCCGCTGCTGCTCCGGCCGCCGGCGCCAATTCCTGGACCGGGGTTGCTCAGGGCGCCAACACCCTGCACGCCGTCCAGGCCCTGATTGCCTTAAATGGACTCATGGGTTGCTTTGACGCCCCCGGTGGCCCTGGACTGATCAGCAAATTCAAACTGGCCTCTCCCTGGGGCAGCGACCAACCCAAACCGCCGAACAATACGGCCAAGGTCAAACTCGACAAAGGCCATCTCTGGAGCGGCTGGATCCCCGGCTATTTTGAAAAGGATGTGGACGCGGGCAAACTCAAGGCCATGCTCTGCTATTTTGGCAATCCGGTCATGTCCAGCGGCAATGAACCATCAATCAGGCGGGCCATTGAAAAGCTGGAATTCTCCTGTTCCATTGACTGTTTCATGTCCAATACCACCGAACTCTGTGACGTGGTACTGCCGGACTGCACCTATCTGGAACAGAGCCGGGTGGTCACCGACTGGATGTATGAGGCCTTCATCTCTCTGGGGCAAAAGGCCATCAACCCCATGTACCAGTCCCGCTCCATCGTCTCCATCTTCTCGGAACTGGCTAGAAGGCTAGGCTTTGGTGAATACTTCCCCTGGAAGAGCGACGAGGAATACATGGAAAACCAGATGCGCAACCAGGAGATCAGCCTCGACGAGCTGCGCAAGGTGGGCTATCACGTCACCCATCAACAGGAATTTTACAAGTACAAGGAATGGGGATCCATGAATCCACCAGCCGGCTATGGTTCTTCCGGCAGCACCAAGACCGGCAAATACAATTTCATGAATCCTCTAGCCGAAGAAAACGGGGTGGACGGCCTGCCCGACTACAAAGACCCTTGGGCCGACTGGCCGGAACTCCAGCCAGATGAGACCTTTCCCATGATCACTGGATATTTCCGGGTCCTGGAACATGAACATACCAGCACCTTCTGGAATGTAGCCCTGATGAAACAATGCAGCACCAACCCGGTTTGGATCAATTTTGTGGATGCCAAGAACCTTGGCATTACCAATGGTGACGAAGTGGTGATTGCCTCACCCTGGGGTGAAACCAAAGCCAGGGCGTTTGTCACCTGGGATATCCGCCAGGGAGTTTTGGGTGCCGCTGGTGGCTTTGGCCATAAATATGGATTGGAGGGCGACCCCAAATACCCGCAATTCAAGGGATTCAACACCAATGTCCTGCTGCCTCCCAACGTGGCCTGTAAATGGACCGGAACACCGCCGTTGAAATATATCAAAACCAATATCAGGAAAGCCTGATAAAAGAAGGCGGAAGGAAAGATATTTTCCCTTCCGCCTTCCACTTTTAACCTTCAGCCAACATCACGGCCGTCACATGGAACAGATCAACGAACTGAAATATCTCAAGGTCTTTCAAAAGGTGACTAAGCTGATCAGCATGGTACTTGATCACCAGCAGGTGATGGATACCATTGTCCGAGAATTACCGGGCCTGTTGGATATTGATGCGGCCACCATCCGCCTGCTTGACTCTTCAACCAACTCCTTTGTCATGGGCGCAGCCCACGGCCTATCCATGGAATATCTATCCCGCACCAATATTGATACCGCAGAGACCATGGCAATGATCAATTCGGGATATCCAGTGGCCAAAACCGATGTAGACCAAAATACCGATTTCAGCGATCAGGAGTTGATCAGCCAGGAGGGCATCAAAAGTGTGCTCACCCTTCCCATCCTCTTTCAGGATTCGGTCATCGGTATCCTCCGTCTGTTAACCCGACGCAACCGCACATTCACCTCTGAGGAGATCTCTTTTTCCATGGCCCTGGCCGAGCAGGTGGGTATTGCCATCTCCAATAGCCGCATGTTCACGGAAATGGAAAACCAGATTGATTTCATGAAAGAGGTGCAGGAAATCTCAACTCTGGTCAACTCCACCTTGGATCTGGATTCGGTATTAAATACCATCGTCGAACGACTGCCCCGCAGTATGGCGTGCAAGGCGTGTACCATCCGCCTGTTACAACCGCAGACAAATCAACTGGAGTTAGCAGCCTCACACGGGATTTCTGAGGAATATCGGCAGCGGGGAGAGATTGAGAGAGAAAAAAATATCGCCCTGGCACTCACTGGAGAACCGGTCTCCATTTATGATGTGAGCCGTGATGAACGGGTGATGTATAAAGACAATATGGAAAAAGAGGACATAAAATCGCTGCTGGCGGTTCCTCTCAAGGTCAAGGGGGAGGTAATCGGTATCATTCGTATCCTCTCCGAAAGTCACCATTGTTTTACTAACAGCGAAATCAATTTTGCGGTCACCATCGCCGAAATCGGCGGTACCGCCATCAAAAATGCCCGAACATATCGTCAGATAACTCTACTATTCAATCAGGTGGAAGAAAGCGAACGTTTTGTCGCCAACATCCTCAACTGTATCCGTCCGCAACTCCTTGTGGTGGACAAAGACCGGCATTTGGTCCTGGCGAATCGGGTCTTTCTAACCGCCATGAACAAGGAGGAAAATGAAATCTTAGGCGCTGACTATCATAGTCTCTGGCTAGGCCATGATTGTCCTGTAGAGCATTGTCCAGTGGAGCAGGTGCTGACTACGGGCCAGACCGCAAGCCATGAGCACCAAATGATCCAGGATGACGGCATGCACTGGATTGAACGGACGGCCTCCCCCATGTTGAATGAGGGAGGAGAGGTTGAATTTGTGATCGAGGTTATTCGTGATATCACCGCCAAGCGGCAATTGGAACAGGAACATCTGGAGCGGGTCAAACTGCAAGGGGTCGTGGAACTAGCGGGCACGGTTGCCCATGAGATCAATTCACCCCTCTTTGCCGCTCTCGGAACGGCGCAACTCCTTGAAGAGGAGCTGGAATCGAAAGAATTGGCGGATGACATTCAAACCATCATCAGAAATCTCAAGAATATCGGCGAACTGACCAAGAAGATGACAACTATGACCGGCTTTGAAAGCCGCGACTACGTTGGTGACACTAAAATCGTTGAATTACGGTAATCTCTATCATCTTCCCCGATTAATTTGTACTTTTTCACATGCAAGTTCAATTTTCTCAAGAAGCTCGCCGAAATCAATTGGTTTCAGGCAATAGTCAAATGCACCTCCTTGCATTCCCTGAATCCCCGAAGTGACCGAGGCATGTCCGGTGAGAATAATGACCTCAGTTTCCGGCCATTGCTGTTTCACCATGCCCAGACACTGGATGCCGTCAATTCCAGGCATACTGACATCCATTATAATAACATCAAACTCGCTGGCCTTGAGTTTTTCTATTGCCATCAGGCATCCGTTCGCCGTATCGACATCGATTTCTCGCCGTTTAAATATCTTGGCCAGAGTTTCACTGAATTCCGCTTCATCGTCTACGATTAAAACTCTGCTTGTTATCTGCATGTGGAAAATCCTTATTTACTGCTTTACGGCGTCACGCCTTCCGGTTTCTCCAACAGGGTCGTTATCTCTGTCAGAAATTTTTCTTGGTATTGACGAATTGAGTGCTGGTTGCCCATGACCATGTCAATCTGCCGAGCATGAACCGTAAGATACCCCAAAACTTTCAACCGTTCCATAAGAAACTCCACGGACCTCTTTTCCACCCTGGCCGTCAATGCATCTCCCTTCCGCTCAACCCTGAAAGCAAAATGAGCAAGGACATCCGCAAGAAGCTGGATACGGGCCGCTTTCCGCTGATCATCCGCTGCCCCTCCCTTGAACGTAAAGCTGACATAACTTTCAGTGAGCAGATCGCTGAGATAGGCCTCAACCATTGCAAAATGATAGCCAAGGCGAACGCTCAGATTACAGAAATTTTTTGAGATAAGAAAGTAGTTTTTGGCCGTCAAGGACGAACGAACCGCCGGATCAATATTGGTATTTCTCGTGGACTGAAAGATAATCGAGCCAAAACCCCGCAAACTGACCGGCGGCGGACCAGCCCAGGGAAAGGCCGTCATACCCTGCCAGATGGCCAGCATCGGCACGGAAACAATATGACTGAGATCGACATAGCGAGCTTCCGGATCAAAATCCGGGCGGAACCCATTATCCAGATCGATCACCCACCACTGGGAAGGAGCATCCACCACCAACTGCTTGGCGGCCTTGTCGTCAAAGCCATAACGCTCACCAAAAGTGAACATCTCGACCATAGCCTTCTCATGACAGAAACGGGTAATATCATGCAGGGTCTGGCAGGACTGGGGATTGAAAAATGGCGAGGCCGGATCAGTCAAGTTCAGGGGAGTAATATGCTGCAAGGCCTCCACCAGAATTTTATATACCGGACTGCCGGCCATGAGGTTCGGTTTGGAGAAGGCCAGGGCCAGCAGGGGTTCTATCCGGCCTTCATACACCTTGCAGGCAGTGGCATCCACCGTGATCAGGCTGTGATTTTCGAGGGTGGTCAGAGCCTGTTTCATCCCGAAGATTGCCGGAACCCCGAATTCACGGGCCACAGTGGCAAGGTGGGCAGCCATCTGCCCTGTCTCACTGATAACCGCCGAGGCTCGATCTAAAAGGCTGGCCCAATCCGGGTACGGCGTCTCAACAAGCAGAACGGCACCCTTGGGAAAGCGCAGCAGGTCAAGACTGCTGCGCACTGTAAAAACAGGGCCACAGGCAACTCCACGGCTGGCGCACACCCCACCTGTATGGATCGGAGTTGGCAACTCTGCCTCCTCCTGGCTTTGATCTTGTGCAAGAGGTGCCGATGGTTCATCAAAAGACGGAGTATCAGAAGCAGCACGGCCTAGAGGACGACTTTGGAGGATATAACAGAGACCTGCCTGATCAAATGACCACTCGATATCCTGGGCTGATCCAAAATGCTCTTCCAGGCGCACACCTACGTCGGCAAGCTCGGCAGCCTGGGCAGCAGTCAATGTCTGCAAAGCATCACCACTGTCTTTCTCGGCTGCTGATTTCTGATCAAGAATACTATGGGGTACAGCACGGCTGACCAGAAACTGCTCCGTTGCCGCACTTCCATCCACCACATTGCTGGCAAGGCCCGGCGCCGCCTGGATGATAACAAAGGTACTGCGCGGATCATCCGGGGCACGCGAATAGAGCACCCCGCTGACGACGGCATCCACCATACGCAGACAGCCGACACACATATGCACATCTTGACTCCGAAATCCTCGCTGTTTTCGATAGACAATGGCCTGGCTTTTATACTTACCGGCAACGATCTCCTTATAAACTTGGCCAACAGATTCACGGTCAACATTGAGTTGGGTTCGGTACTGACCGGCAAAAGAGACATTGCTGCTATCCTCACCCAAAGCACTTGAACGAAGGGCAACCAGCGGATCAGGATCCTCTTCAGTGGCAAGCTGTTGATAATGGGCCAGGATTTCCTCTTCGAGTTCTTCCGGCAGCGACGCATTTGTAATCAGACTTTGAACACCGGCGCTGACGCTGTAAAGTTCCTCCAGGTTGTCAAGCGCAAGGCCTTTTAAGCGGCGATTGATCTCTGCCTGCAACTCATTGACCTTGATTAAATTTCGGGATGCAGCAGCAGTAATCACAAAACCATCAGGGACTCTGAGGCCGACCCGGTTTCTGACCTCGCCAAGATTAGCCATTTTTTCGCCCACCTGATCGACCATGCCGGCATCCACATCCGCCATGGAGAGTACCGCTGCTCCCTCGACATTCACAGGCCGACCGGCGATGATCTGCTCAATTTCCCTGGAGATGTGCAGGAATGGCTGCTCCAGCCCGGCATATTTCCCATCGGCCATCCTGGTCAGATGATGGGTCATCTTATAGATATTCACAGAAAGAGCGGTACAGTGGCCGCGGACAAAGGACATACCAAAGGGATGGCCAACACTGAGGGCCTCTTCCATCTCCGCCATCAATTCCAAGGCATTGTTATTGGCGGTAAGGAGGGCGCGGAATTCTTTGTAATGATCGCGAAAAGCGGCCTGCAATTCAGCCGGAGTCAGCCTGGGCGTGCCCCGGAACAAAGAACGGATTCGATCAAAAAGGAAGGGCATGGCATAATCACTCAAGTTGGGATGGCTGCCAGGTCAAATGGCATGTTTCCTCGACGGAAGTTGATGATACGTCTGCACCATATCGTAAAAGAGGTGATAGGAAAAGGAAAATTGAAGCGAACCGTTCTTACGAAACGGTAATAACGAAAACAGCGATGATAGAAACCTCAACCAGGTTCAGATTTAAAGAAAAACCGGAACGAACATAATCACGGTCTGTTTGTTCCGGGCAGCACCTCACCCGGAACAAACAAACAATCAATCACTCAAACATACTTTTAATGCTCAAGCTTGAGTCCCCAGCCTTCAAACATGAAGAGGATGGAAAACCCGAACCACATGGTATAGATTACATAGCCAACCAGGGAGCAAATGACCAATACCGCCTTGTCCTTAATGGACTGCGACTTAATCCCGTAATAATTATAGGATGGCTCAACGCTCTTGGTTCGCACCTGATAGAGAACCTTTGATTCTGCAAAGTTCTCCTGCTTGGTCAGACTTTTCTCCATAGACTTCAAGATATTATACCAGTCATACATCACCTGTTTTTCAGCAAATCCGTATTTGCCGCTGACCGTTTTACCGTCATTGTTATACATGGAATCTGCATCAGCCAAGATTGCGGCCAACATTCCACCAAGATCCCCACTGAGCTTGATCTCTTTATCACCAGCCTCGACCTTCATACCGGCATGCTGCATCAACACAGTCATTCTTTCCATTGAGAGTTTGGCATCGGCTTGGATATTCAAGGCGATATTGTTGCCCTTGAAGACCTCGATCTTTTTCTGGGTAGCAGGGATATAATAAGCCGAATTCTTAGATATGGAATTGTACATATTATCCATATAGTCCAGCATATTTATCTTCTTGCCCTCACCAGGATACAGCGGCGAGAGAAGCAATGCGAAAACAATCCAGAAAGCGATATGGAGCACCAGACCACCGGTGAACTCTTTTTTATGAGCAATCATTATTTAACCCCCTTGGCGGTGTGTGCGGGGCCCTCTCCTTTGAGGACGCTGATATTAGAAAAGAAGATATAGAAAACCCAGATGGCAAAGGAGCTAAGTACCGCAAAGAAAATCCAGGTGCCCACCGTTTCCAGCATCTTGCCAGTTGCCGCGGACATGGGGATATACCCCATACTTGCAAGCTTGGACGGCAGGGCAAAGAGGCGGTTAACAAAACCAGCCGAGGTGGCAACGGCATAGAGGCCGCAAATGGTAGAGCCACTAACGACCTTGGTGATCAGAGAACCAATCTGGATGCCGACTAGAGAGCCGATCAGCATTCCCATGGCCAGGGTATAGAAGATAAAACCATAGACGGCATACTGGGAAAGCCCAGCGTATCCGGCAGTGAAGATAATCTGAAAGATGTCGGTGCCGACTGTGGTGGCTGAAGAGACACCCAGGGTATAAACAAAAATCGGGAAGGTCAAAAATCCACCCCCTACACCCATGATGGCTGCGGCCATACCAACGACAAAGCCGCTGATAACCAAAAATAGCCAGGATATCTTACGACCGCCTGGGGTCACGCCCTCATCAAAAGTGATCATGGGCGGCAGATTAACAGCCTGAATCTTGCGGGCAATATTGGTCATTCCAGCAGTACCGGCAGAGATGTCGGAAGCCTTTTGCGCCGGAGCGGGTTTGAGGGAACGGAAATAATCCATCAACGCGTAGGAACAGAGGAAACCCAGCATCAGAACATAGATGGTGGTAATAAAGGCATCGCTCAGCACCGGATTTTTCTCATACAAAGTCCGGTTGACCCAGCCGCCCAGAGTGGCGCCGCCGATGGAACCAATTAGAAAAACCACAGCCAAACCGACAGAGATATTCCCCAGTTTACGATGGAGGACACTGCCCATGATGGCCTTGGCAAAGATATGAAAGAGATCGGTACCAACTGCCAGGATACCTTTTACTCCGGCGCTCATCAAGGCGGGAGCAATAATAAAGCCACCACCAGCGCCAATGCAACCGGTGATCAGGCCGGCAACAAGACCCACTCCGATGGAAGCAAAGAAGATGGTCGGGGTGTAAAAAGCCGGGGCATAGGCGGTCTTGCCGCCAAGCATACCGGGCAACTGACCAATAACATCATCGGCAAAGGCCATCCCGCCGACGAGAATAGGGACAATGAGCAAGCATAAAATCGCAATGCGTTTGCGATCATGCAGGATAGTGTTCGAGCAATCCAGCTCCCACCTGGCATGGGCCCTGGCACCCATCAGCATGAACTGGTTTAATTCCTTGAAAAATTTCATCTTTGTTTACTCCTTTTTTGTGTTGAATAATAATTAACCTGGAGGGACATACCCCCCAGAATGTTCTATTTTTCACACTCCAGTACCCTTTATTTTCTCTCCATTATCTGATAGCCATGCCTCCCATCAGCCTGGCAGGAACATATCTCGTTGAATCTGTGCCCGTTCAATCTTGTCCTGCTGGATTCTCTTGCGCTCATAGGCTTCACTGAGTTTTTCCAGTAAAGACTCAAACTCCATAGGCTTCATCAGGTAATCAAAGGCGCCAAGTTTCATACCATCGATACCCGATTCCACCGAGGCATGACCGGTAAGCATGACAACCTCAATCAATGGTTGCGCTTGTTTGATCTGTCGCAGTGCCTCCACTCCACCCATTCCCGGCATTTTGACATCCAGCAGGACGACATCAATATCATTACGTTTGATGCGTTCAAGTGCCTGTTCACCACTTTCTGCCCCTTCAGCCTGGATATCTCGTTTGCTCAGTCTTTTGATTGTCATATCCCGGAATTCCTCTTCATCATCCACAACCAGTACCTGAAAGAGTGCCATAGTTAATTCTCCTTTTTTAAAGTATTAAACATTTGCAGCCATCTGTCCCTGAACCCCCTTACCCTGATTCGCCCAGCTTAATTAATGGTAGCATCAAGGTAAAGATGGCACCTCCCGTCTTGCCGTTTTTCACCTCAATTGTTCCCCCTAATTTTTTCATGATATCGTAACAGATAGACATCCCCAGGCCAGTTCCCTTCCCAGGGTCTTTGGTGGTAAAAAAAGGATCAAAAATCTGCTTCATGACCTCCGGTGATATGCCGGGGCCACTGTCGGAAAATTCAATAAAGATTGCCGTATTATCCGCCTTGGTGTTGACGCTAATCCGCCCGTCGTGATCCACGGCATCCAGACAGTTATTGAGTAAGTTCAGAAAAACCTGCTGCAGCTGGGGACCATCAGTCATCGTGGTCGGCAGATTCTGATCCAGCAACCGCTCAATGATAATATTATGCGTTGCTGCTTCATTTTCGATAAAGGAAACGGTTTCCTCAAGAAGATCATTGACACTGACAAACTCCTTTTCCGCACTCATTCTTCTGGAAAATCCCAGGAGGCGATGGGTAATCAACCCGGCACGCTTGACGTGATATTTGATCTTGGTAACAGCTTCCTGATATTCACCGAGATTTTTCAGGGCATTCGGATCCTCATCAGGGAGCAGCTCCTCAATCCAACCTGCCTGATTGGTTATCATCTGCAGAGGGTTGTTTATTTCATGGGCAATGCCGGCCGCCAATCTGCCGATACCGGCCATTTTTTCAACCTGCACCATCTGCTGGTCAACATCTGCCTGCCTGCGGTCACTCTGCTCAAGTCTTCTCACCATGTAATGGCAGAGAGACACCGCCAAGGAAAGAACAATGACAATCGAGATTGCAATGATGATGAGACTGTTATCACGCCTCACATCGAACGTGCCCATGGTGTCGCTGATTTTTGATTTGATAACGAGCAGCCATTGTCCTTCCTTCATCCATCTGGTTGTATAACGGAAGGAACCAATTGTCCAGGTGGCTGTCCCTTTGTGATACTTCAGGAGAGTCTTCTCTACCGTGTCCAGACTTGTAGCGCCCTGCAAACTGGGGGTCTGAAATTCCCCATGCCTGTTCACGATATAGGCATCACCGTTAGGGCTTGTCTGAGCCCAAAGAAGCAGGGCGTTGAACTTTTCAGAATTAATGGTTGCCCGGAGTAGGTAGGTTTTCAGCGGATCGGTTACGGCCACGACCACATGAGGGACATTTCTATAGCCCATAAACACGTCACTGACATGCTGCCCGGCAACAAAAGCCTCTTTAAACCATGGGGCATCCTTATAGTTTTGGCCACGGTAACTGCTTCTATAAGGACCGTCGTAAGCAAGCTGAGTTCCCGCAGAATCAATAACATGAAGATCGACGACATCCCCCCGCTCGTTGACAGACTTGAAGAGCTGGTCAAGGTGATCTTGATCACCCATGATCTTGAGGGGGTACATACCGGCCAGGGTTGAAAGTAGAACGATCTGTTGATTGAGGTACTGACTGATGGCATCGTTTCGATCTTCAGCCATACGAGCCTCAGACGTTGTTATTTTCTCAATGGCGCATTCTCGGAAATTGTACAGCATAACCATTGAGACCAAGAGAGTTGGAACAAGAGTAAAGATAAAAAAGGCCGAAGTCAGTCCCCGGCGCAGGCGCGAGTAATATTTTCTCTTATCCATGGGTCTCCTGCGGTGATTTTCAGGTCTCTGCGTTATTGTTTTTCTCTGACTTCGTAAGCTACTGGAAAAGGACATTAACCTGTTCAACAAGCTCATTAATATCAATACCTCTTGTCGCAACAGCATCAGCCCCGGAAGAATTTATTTTTTTTATATCCTTACTCTCCATGCCTTTATCGATGATAGATAGAATCTTATTGCGCCCCATCCTCTTGAAATATTTATTTAAGTGTATCGCTTCCTGATAAGCGGATATCGTATCAGTAACCAGGAGATCCGGATGAAACGTCATTAATTTGTATTCTGCATCCTTCCCATAGGAGATATAATCACAGATAAAATTCGCCTCGGTCTTCAGTTTCTGAAAAAATTTAATTAAAAATTTCACATAGATGAATTCCAGCGTCTCATTTTTAAAAACAAAAAGTATTTTTTTTGCCTGTGCAGGAAGGATTATTTCAGGGATTGGCATGTTATATTGGACAAGGAAGTCAACAAGATCAGAGCTTAAAATATTCCTGCATTCACCTTGCCCGCTTACTCTCAACCCTCTCACGTCTATCCATCGATCCACTCGTGCAACCGAGACACAACACACTGATGCCACCTGTTCAATATCAAGTGACACAATTTCATTTTTTTTTAATATTCCTGTCGGCATTGGGACTTATTACTTTCCTTGAAAAGGATAATTTTTACGTCTCTCCAGGCAATAAAAAAAAGCATAACCTGATTATCTTAAAGCAAATTAAAGGCCAGCTTCGTCGAAAAACCAAAAAAACATTTTATTGTACAATATCAAACTCTTCAGCTTTTCTTTTCGAGAGTTCCCCCTGCGGGAATCCTCAAAAAACCTCCACTGCGTGCAGAAAAAGTGACAAACCCGTCAACGCATCACGATAACTAGCTGTATATTCACAACAAAAAAATAGTGTGCAAAAATATTGACAACATAGGCCTTGCGGAGTAAATTCGTACCCTTAGAAGTGACAAACGGAGTGCAATAGTGAAAAAAGGAACGCTTTTAAGCCCAACGGACAATCGTTTAATCGAGATTCTCGAGAAGCAGAAGCTGGACTTGGTTGTCCGTTTCCTGAGAAAACAAGAAGAAGTAGAGGCTGGAAAGGAATTTACCAACAAGATTCTTGCCAGCCTATCAGACCTCTTTTTTCTCCTGACAGACGGCTTGCAACTCGTCCAGGCGAATCAAGAGTTCTATCGTATCTTGGGATATGGTAACGAAAATGGCACAAATCTGTCTCTGGCAGACCTGGTGGACGACGTTGAATATGATTCTATCCGCCTCGCTCTGGAAAAAGGAGAATTTCAAAATCTTGAAACACACCTCATTGATCACCAAGGAACACACATCCCGATTACTCTTAAAGGATCAACGTATACATCCGAGTGCGGGAACATTTTACATATGCTGATTGCAACGGACAGGAGTGATTTTTACTCCATGATGAATCGCATGCATGAGGCGCAGGAACAGCTTATTCATTCGGTAAGACTGGCGAGCCTTGGAGAAATGGCTGCCGGAATCGGCCATGAACTGACCCAACCCCTGAACGCCATACTGCTTTTCAGCAGAAACTGTTTAAAGGTTTTAGAAGATCCAGTTAAAAACAAACCGATGCTGGAGGAAAATCTCAATATCATTGTTGATCGGGTGAACAAGGCTTCCTCCATTATCCGAAGCCTCAAGAGCTTTGGCGGGAAAACGATAGATGAAAAAGCACCGGTTAACGTCAATGCAATCCTGACAAATATTCTCAAGTTTCTGCAATCACAACTGACACTGTCGGAGGTGGAAATAGACCTCCAGCTCGACACCAGCCTGCCCCTTGTTCTGGGACAGGAAGTCAAGCTGGAGCAGGTTTTTCTGAATCTCATTCAGAATGCCATTCAGGCCATGGGGAAAACCGATCAGCCCAGAATGTCGATCACAACGTTTCTTCAGTCACATATTGATCCTGAAACCCTCCTGGAAAAACCTTTTGTCGGTATCAAGGTGCAAGACAACGGGGAAGGAATAGATCTTGACATACAAAGAAAAATTTTTGACCCGTTCTTTACAACCCGTGAAGTGGGGACAGGAATGGGATTAGGTCTCTCCATCGTTGACAGGATCATACGAGGATTATCGGGATTCATAAAGGTCGAAAGCCCAGCCGGAAGAGGCGCTTCATTCTTTATATTTTTACCCCCATGTGCAAACCGTTCAGGAAACATATGATAACGCCCCTTGCAAAGAAAGAAAACACAGCCCCTCTGCTGGTTGTGGACGATGATCTTTATCTGCTGGCCGCTATCAAACAGACGTTAACCTTAAACGGCTATCTCGTAGACACCTTTAATGAACCGGGCAAGGCCCTGGCCGCCATCAGCGAGAAGACATACTCAGCCGTTATCGCCGACATAAAAATGCCCCACATGAACGGCATCGAACTCTTCCAGCATATCCAGGAAATCGACACCGAGCTTCCGGTTATCCTGATAACAGGTCATGGTGATGTGGCAATGGCAGTAAGCACCATAAAAAAAGGGGCTTATGATTTTTTACAAAAACCGGTAGACGAAGACGTACTGATCGCCTCCATTGAAAGGGCTGTGGAAAAACGTCAACTTGGTATGGAAAACCGGAAACTCCATGACCGCTTGAAAAATCAGCGCAAAGGGTACTATTTTCATGGACTGGTTGGCGGTCATCCGATAATGCAGGAACTGTACGAAATCATCGAAGCCGTTGCCGAGGAAAACGATCCGGTTATGCTCTATGGAGAAACCGGGACAGGAAAAGAACTTGTAGCGCGCGCCATTCATGACGCCGGAAACCGCTACGGAAGACCTTTTATCCCCATCAATATGGGGGCAATGCCCGTCGACATGATTGAATCGGAACTATTCGGTCATGCAAAAGGAGCATTTACCGGAGCAATCCAGCAGAAACAGGGTAAGTTTGAGTATGCTGAAGATGGGACAATCTTTCTTGATGAAATCTGCAGCATGCCCATCAACCTTCAATCCAAGCTCTTGCGGGTTCTTGAAGAAAGATCAGTAACCCCCCTGGGAAGTAATATTGCCATACCCATCAGAGCACGAATTATCGCCGCAACCAACAAAGACCTGGGACAAGAGATTCGCAGGGGAGTATTTCGTCAGGACCTCTATTTCCGTTTAAATGTTCTCCCGGTTAAAACCCCGGCCCTCAGAGAAAGGAAAGATGACATTCCCTTGCTCGTTGAACATTTTCGTCTGGAATACTGCCATGACAGGCTGTTGAACGTGGAACCTTTTTCAGCGGAAATCATTGAGCAGATAAAACGAAATAACTGGCCGGGCAACATCAGGGAATTGAAGAATCAAGTCCGCCGAATTTGCATTTTCGGTGCTCAAGATAAAATGAAGAGCAGTCCAGAAAAAGAAAATAACATTGTGCAAAAAAGTCTTTCACACCCGATTCCGCTAAAATCTTTTCTGGAACAGATAGAAAAAGAATACCTTATAGAGGTCTTGCGTAAAGAAAAAGGGCTTATTCCCCCAACACATCGTCAGCTTGGGATTTCAAGAAAAAGCCTGTACGACAAAGTCAATAAGTACGGTATCGACCTGAAAACATTCAGGATGGAAAATTAATTCAAGCCGACAAGTATTTGGAGACCGTTGGAAACACCAAGCTCCAATTGAAAGGTTTCTTCCTGGCCAGAATAGATCTACTCGTTTTTTCATGGAACAACAAAGGCATAAGGCTAAATTTAAAAATAAGATTTATTTCAAAATAAGATTTGTGGCTATGGGTTGTCATTAATAAAAAATGCCAAGGATAAAAAAAATGCCAAATAAATATCAAAAGCCATGCTTTGTTCGCAGACCAAACATTATTCGCAAGCTAGCCCCTTTCAGAATTGATGACAGGACAATTTCCTATGCGGAGTTTGCCCCCAAGTTATACAATCTCTGTAGGACCTTAGGCTTTCGCAAAGGCAAGATCATGCCTTCCCGGGCCTTCTGCTCAGACGAAAACCAAGGCTGGCCCATTATCCTACTGACCAAACATTTCGGCACCTTTCCCTTTAACCATGGCAGGGTTGGTGGGGTTGTCGCCGTTGACCGCCACGGACCTCATGCTCATCATGGTGAAGATTCGGTGCTTGTTCAGGCCAGTCACGTTGGTTACGACCCTCACACCGGGGTTTATGGCTATTGCACCCGACCCAAAATGGATGGCATCTGTATTACTCCTTCCTGCGGGAAGATAGCCCATGTGATCACCCCCTATCTTGAGCAATACCATTTTGCCAAGGACAGGATCTTTCTCCACCTGGATGATAAGGGCACCTACCTGATTACCGTAAAGAACTCCTTTATTGATTTTGAATCACATCCCGTAAAAGATGGCTTGGTAATCAATCTGGAAAACATAGTCAAGATAAGCGAAAACGGTAAGATACTGCCCGTCTCCGCTATCAGCACCAGCCAGACCTACGAGGTTTCTGAAGAGTTTCGCCAGCGTATTGATGCCACTGGCTATGTATGGAAAACCGGGGAAGGAGAGAGTATGGGTAAATACCTGAGCGAAGACCTCTTTTATTTCCGGGAAGATCTCCACGAAACCGATGAATCGATTCTCCTGGAACGAAACCTCTTCGAATTCATGCCGATCATTGTCACCTCGCGCAATCCTTCGCTGCGGGCGGCCAAGATCAATATCCAGCTTGAATTTGCCCGTACCGTGGAGTCCATCCGCCGTGGGATCGAATATGCCGGCAAGAATCTCCTCTATATTGCCGGCCTTAACATTGATATTTCCGAGTATGAGGGTCATCCGGCAACCACCTATTTCGTGCCCTGGGCTGCCCATATCCAGATCAAGGACGACACCCCGACAGAATACATCAAGCCCCTTGAGCAGGATCGCCTCTTCTCTCTGTTAATGGATCAGGCCAGCGTCAACCCGGATCAGTGGGACTTGAAAGAAGAGATCAACAGAATGCTGGCGGCACCCCGCTTTGATATCAGATCTCCTCACTAAGTGTGCTGAACAAGGAAAGTTATAATTCTAAGTCGCATTCAAACCAATACCTTCGTCGACTGCGCTGTGCGGCTCCTCACCGTACAACCCCGTACTGCTTCGTCGCCGCTCGCTTGTCTTCTCGGTCTTGAATTGAATGCAACTTAGAATAAGAACCGTTACTCAGCCCAGTTTTTTTTTAACAACCTACCCATTTTCGTAACAATAACTGTACGCTCATCCTGACTCCTGCCTGAGAGAGCGGGGAAAAAGCCTGCCCCAAAGGGACATGGCCAAGGCAAGCTACTGCGCGTTGCGCGCCATGACAGATAAAAAAAGACATTACATGCTATCGTCGCGTGTATGATAGCGTATAAAAAATTTGGAGGGAAATAAATGGACACCATGTTTGTGTCACTTGCTGTAATCTTGGCGGGAGGAGTTGCTGCACTCCTTTTTGCCCGCCAGTTTACCTTGATGAAATTAGCCACTATTGCCACAACAAGTGCAGGCTGTATTCTCGGCCTTGTGTACAGCCTCACCAATCTCCTGAGTAATACCGGGACAATCGGGCAGAGCTGGAACTGGCTCCACATTTTTACCTTGGCCTTCAAAGTGGACAGCATAGCTCTTTTTTTCCTGGTGCCGATATTCACCATCCCGCCTTTGGCCCTGTTTTACAGTTTCCATTACATGGGAGATAAAGCAAAGGCAACCAGGACCGCTGTCAACTATTTCTTTTTTGCTATTCTGGTGGCCTCCATGGCCCTGGTGGTGACGGCGGCAAACATTGTCACCTTTGCCCTGGCCTGGGAAATAATGTCCCTCTCCTCCTTTTTTCTGGTGGTCTTTGACTATCAGGTCAAGGAGAACCGTCAGGCGGGCTACCTCTATTTCATCTTTGCCCAGGGCGGTGCCATGCTCCTCTTTGCCGCCTTTGCCCTTTTGTACCACTACACGGGCAGTTTTGCTTTTTCCAGTTTTTCGACTATTCCTGAAGGCGCCAAGCTCCTGGTTTTCATCCTGGCCTTTCTTGGTTTTGGTTCAAAGGCGGGTATCTTTCCCCTCCACATCTGGCTGCCCAAGGCCCATCCGGCCGCCCCGAGTCATATCTCGGCAATCATGTCCGGGGTAATGATCAAGATGGGCATCTACGGAATTTTCCGGATCTACCTGCTGCTTGAAGCCGCAACGCCGCTGATTGGCCAGATCGTCCTGGTAACCGGCATGGTTACCGGTGTCCTCGGCGTCGTCTATGCCCTGGCCAAACAAGACATCAAGCAACTCCTTGCCTATAGTAGCGTGGAGAATATCGGCATCATCCTCATTGGGTTAGGGATCGGTATGGTTGGCGTCTCTGAGCAGAATCAGGCCATGGCCTTTTTTGGCTTTGCCGGCGCCTTTCTCCATGTCTTCAACCACTCCATATTCAAATCGCTCCTCTTCATGGGGGCAGGGGCCGTGCTCCACAAAGCCAAGAGCAAGAATATTGACCAGCTGGGCGGCCTGATGAAACGGATGCCCATCACCGGCCGGACCTTTCTTGCCGGTTCTGTTGCCATCTCCGGCCTGCCCCCCTTCAGTGGTTTTATCGGCGAATTTTTGATCTACTACGGGGCCTTCTACGGCATCAACAATCATCGTATCCCCTTTATTCTGGCGATTCTGGCAATTGTTTCTTTGGCGGTCATCGGCGGCCTGGCTGCGGCCTGCTTTACCAAGGTGGTTGGCCTGGCCTTTTTAGGGGAGCCGCGTACCGAGAATGCCGCCAAATCCACTGAGGCTGGCTCTTCCATGACTATGATCATGATCTTCCTGGCCATTGCCTGCCTCGTGATCGGTGTTGTTCCGGAGCCCTTTATCAGGCTCGCCTTCGCCGGAATCAAAGATATTCCTTATACCGCCGGCTATGATATCCAGGCCTTTATGGAAATCGTCCGCCAGATCTCGCAGACGGGTGCCATTTTCATTGGCCTTTTGCTGTTGATCAGCCTGTTACGGAAGATCCTGTACATGAAAAAAGTGATTGGCAGCGGCGGCACCTGGGGCTGCGGTTTTACCCAGCCCACGGTCCGCATGCAGTACACCGGCACTTCCTATGCCGCGGAGATTATCGATTTTTACCGGCCCTTTGTACCGGTAAAGAGTATCTACACCGGCATCTCCAAGATCTTCCCCGGCAAGACAACCTGGGAGACAGATGTGGAGGATGTGGCAGAAATAAACTTCCAGCAGCACCTGATCCAGCCGCTCCTCAAATTAATAAATAAGTTGCGCTGGATCCAGCACGGGAAGATTCAGCTCTATATTGCCTATATCGTTCTGGCAATTATCATCCTGCTCCTTTTATTGTAGCAGATTCCGACCCTGCTGACGGCCGAGACTTGATAACTGACATATAAAAATTAAAAACACCGAGGCAATAAAACGCCCGGCGCACTTTTTGAGCACCATAAAAATTCGAGGTTAGAGATGGAATCCATATTTTCATTTTGTTTCGCAATCCTGATAGCGCCCCTCCTGCCTGCAGTCATCCAGAAGGTAAAGGCCAATTTTGGCGGCAGGCAGGGACCACCACTGCTGATCAACTACTACACCATGGCCAAGCTCTTTAAAAAAGGCTCGGTCTATAGCACCAGCACCACCTTTGTCTTTCGGATGGGGCCGGTGGTGGGTTGTGCCACCAGCCTGATGATGCTGCTTTTCTTCCCCTTGGCTGGCGTGGCACCTGTCTTCTCCTTCCATGGTGATGTGTTGATTCTTTTTTATCTCATGGGGCTGGGGCGTTTTTTTACCATCCTGGCCGCACTCGATACCGCATCCCCCTTTGAGGGTATGGGGGCTGCCCGGGAGGCCTTTTTCTCGACTCTGGCAGAGGCCACTATCTTTGGTATCCTCGTCCTCTTTTACCGGCTCACCGGCTCTTTGAGCTTTGCCGAATTTTTCACGGGCACCCAGCCCATCGCCATCACCGGTGCACATGGGGCGCAGCTGATTCTGGTCATCATCGCCCTCTACATCGTCATGCTCACCGAGAACTCACGGGTACCAATAGATGATCCAACCACCCATCTTGAGCTCACCATGATCCATGAGGTCATGATTCTCGATCACAGCGGGCCTGATCTGGCCTTAATCGAGCTGGGGGCCTGGTTTAAGCTTCTTTTTTACTCGGGCTTCCTAGCCATGCTTCTTGACCCCTTCCAGCTGCAAAACGTCTGGCTCAACGGTCTGCTTTTTTATGCAGTTGTCACATTTATCTACATAACCATCGGCACGGTGGAATCTATCACCGCCAGATATAAGATGAATATGGTGCCGAAATTTATCCTGACTCCCTTTATCCTGGTCTTTTTTGCCACCATCCTCACCATGGAGTTGATCAAATGATTGCTTTTTCGAATGCCTTACTCGCACTTACACTTTTGTCGGTGTTATTGTCGCTGGCTTCGCACCGGCTCGTGGCCCTGGTCAAGATTATGGCCTTTCAGGGTATTGTGGTGTCGCTCATTCCCCTTTTCCTTGAGCAGCACATGACCATTGGTTCCATTATGATGTTGCAGGTCATGATTCTCATTAAAGGGTTTCTTATTCCTGGCTTTATCTACGTGGCAGTAAAAAAGATCAAGATAAGACGCGAGATTGAACCTATTATCGGCTACCATGCCTCACTCTTTACCGGCCTGATCTTTATCCTCATTTCCGCCTTTATTGCCGATCGGATCTATGCGTCACAATCTCTTCCCGGGGAGCATATGCTGCTGATGATTACCGCCATTACGACCCTGGCCTCCGGACTTTTTCTGCTCATGGCCCGCTATAAGGCCATAACCCAGGTCATCGGCTATCTGATGATGGAAAACGGCATCTATCTCTTCGGTACCGCCCTGGCCAAGCAGACCCATACCCAGTATATCGTTGAATTCGGGGTCTTACTCGATCTGCTCGTGGGTATCATGATTATGGGGATTGTCCTTAACAATATCAACAGCACCTTTGATGATGTTGATACCGCCCTTCTTGGGCAACTCAAGGAATAGCAAAGGCGCCAATATGTCTGAGTCGTTGCCAATATTTAGGAGCCGTTACAAAATAACTAAACCATTTCAGACTCATATCGTTACGGCTCCTTACGCAGAGCAGGGATGCTCCAGTGTCGCTCGCGCCATGGATGGATGAAAAGCGACTGCCGTTTTTGACTTTCAAATGGCCATGTTATTTTTTTACAGCGGCTTATTTTCACTTTAGGTAAGGATATATAAAACAATGTTAGAATTTACCTGCCTCATCCCCATATTTACCGGGATCATCGCCATGTTCCTGCCCGTCAGGTTTGGCCGGGGAATCCTGGTGGTGACAGCCTTACTCCACCTGCAGTTAACAATCATGGCCTGGCTGGGCAAGATAACGCCGGGACTGCCCCAATATTTTTCCGCCTCTCCGGACGGCCTGCTGGTGCTGCTGGTCACCTCGTTTATTTTTCTCTTCATCTCGATTTATGCCGTGTCCTACATGAGCGAGACTGAGATACAAAGTGAGCCCATCTATATCGGCTGCACTCTGTTCTTTCTGGCCACCATGTCCATGGTGGCCCTGGCCGATCATCTGATAGTGCTGTGGATTGCCATTGAGGCCACCACCCTGATGAGTGCCCCTTTGATCTTCCTGAACCGGTCCAAGTCGGCCCTGGAGGCGACCTGGAAGTATGTCCTGATCTGTTCTGTGGGGATTGCCCTGGCCCTGCTTGGTTGTTTCTTCATCATCCTGGCCATGGATATCGGTAATATCCAAGTCCCGATCTCCTTCAGCGCCTTAAGTGTGGTGGCGACCCAACTTGACCCAATGTGGCTCAAGGCCGGTTTTATTTTTCTGGTCATCGGCTACGGTACCAAGATGGGACTGGCTCCCATGCATACCTGGCTGCCGGATGCCCATAGTGAGGCACCCAGCCCCGCCTCGGCCCTGCTTTCCGGAGCGCTGCTCAACTGTGCCTTTCTCGGTGTCTATCGCAGCCATCAGCTCCTCTACAAAGCAGGGCTCGGAGATTTTTCCGGAAATATCCTCATCGGCTTTGGCCTGCTGTCCATGCTCGTTGCCGCGGTCTTCATCTTTAACCAGACCGGTTATAAAAGGATGCTGGCCTATTCCAGTATTGAAAACATGGGCATTATTGCCTTTGGCGTGGGGATCGGCGGCCTGGCTACCTATGGTGCCATGCTCCATCTTATCCATCACTCGCTGATTAAATCATCCCTGTTTTTGTCCTCAGGCAACATCCTGCTGGGCTACGGCAGCAAGTTGATCAGCAAGACCGGCAATATGGCCAAGGTCTTCCCCAAGACCTTTACCGCATTTTTTGCCGGCTTTGCCGGAATTTCTGGTTTTCCCCCTTTTGGTATCTTTGTCAGTGAGTTGCTCATTATCCTGGGGGCCTTTCAAAAAGGCAGAACCATCAGCATCAGCATCTTTATTATTGCCCTTGTTTTGATCTTCGCCGGGGCCTCCCGCCTGGTGATGAAGATGAGCTTTGGTAAATGGGATGATGAGATCCTTGTTGATGAAAATATGGCCAGGGTGCTGCCCTCATATGCCCTGCTCCTTACCTCAATCATTCTCTGTGTCTGGATGCCGGACAACCTGTATCAAACAATTCTCTCGGCAATTGCCACGATCGGAGGAAGTTCTAATGGATAAGTTGCTGCACATACAAAACAATGAAAAAGTGAACCGGGCCGATATCCCCCACCTCCCCTTTGACACCTTTCGCCAGCAACTTCTGGCGTGTGCAGCGGCAGGTGGACAGGTGGTCCAGTTTTTTGCCTATGAGGACCAGGGGGTCAGCAAGCTGCTGGCCGTCATGCGCACCGACAAGCTCTATGTCGGCGGCTGTGATGCCCCGGATAGTTTTGCCTCGCTGACCGCGGAGTCGGAAAAATTCCACATGTTTGAGCGTGAGATCGGCGAGCAGTATGGACTCAAGGCCGAAGGGCACCCCTGGTATAAGATGGTGCGCTACCATGCCAACTGCAGCGGCAAAAAAGATGTCTTTGACAATGACTATAACCAGGACATTCCGGGTAACTACCCCTATTTCAGCGTCGAGGGCGAAACCGTCCATGAGGTAGCGGTGGGACCGGTGCATGCCGGCATAATCGAGCCCGGTCATTTTCGCTTCCAATGTTGCGGTGAGCGTGTTTTTCACCTCGAGATTCAGCTCGGTTATCAGCATCGTGGGGTAGAAAAACTGCTGCAGAGCGTGCCCATGAAAAGGATGCCCATTATTGCCGAAACCATTGCCGGCGACACCACCATCGGCCATGGCCTCTGTCAAGCCCAGGCCATTGAATCCCTCGCAGGTCTGCAGGTGGATGAAGGCGCCAAGATAGTCCGCACCATCGCGCTCGAACTTGAGCGCATCGCCAATCACATCGGTGACCTGGGTGCCCTCAGCATTGACGTGGCCTTTGGTCCGCCGGCCGCCTATTTCGGTCGGATCAGAGGAGAATACCTCAACCTGAGCCAAATCCTGGGTGGTAACCGTTTTGGCCGTGGCCTGGTAAGAGCAGGTGGGGTTACCCATATTATGGGCGATGAGCAGAAACAGCTGCTGCGCGACAAGCTGGACGAGCTTACTCCTGAGGTTGAAAATGTCAGCGAGCTGATCTTTTCCTCCCCCAGTGTTACCGGACGTTTTGACAATACCGGCATTGTGAGCAAAGAGAATGCGGAAAAAATCGGACTGGTCGGTTACGCCGGCCGCGCCTGTGGCCTGAAGTATGATGCCAGGGTCAGCTTTCCGACGGAATGCTATGGTGGACTCCCTGCCAACAGCAACAACAGAACCGATGGTGATGTCTGCTCACGGGCCAGGGTGCGGCGCGAAGAGGTCATGCACTCCACCCGCCTGATTACTAGCCTGTTGGACAGAAAGGAAGAGGCCCAAAGCTATACGCCTCAGGAGATACAACTGGCTTCACAGTCCTTTGTGGTGAGTATTAACGAGGGTTGGAGGGGAGAGGTATCCCACTGTATCTTGACCGATGAGAAAGGAGGCATCCTGCGCTACAAGGTGAAGGATCCCTCTTTTCACAACTGGACCGGTCTGGCCTTGTCTCTGCGCGATGAAGGGATTTCTGACTTCCCCCTGTGCAATAAGAGCTTCAACCTTTCCTACTGCGGGTTTGACCTCTAGGCCGTTGTAATAAGATACTGTTGTCTTTTGAATATTAGAGACGGCATAAGGGGCCGCAAACGTAATGAACAAGAAAAATAGTGTTCATTTCGTAACAGCTCCTAAAAATCCCTTAACTTCAGGATAAAAAATAAGGTTTTACTATGCTAAAAGTTATAAAAAATAGAATAGAACAGGGGCACCGGACCTCTAAATATCCGAAAGAGCAGATTAATCTCTACAAGCGTTTCCGAGGTCTGCCCAAGGTGGATGCTAAATGTGATGCAGCCTTGGTAAAACGCTGTGCTGATGCCTGTCCCCAGGACGCCATTGATGCGAAATCCTGCAAGATCGATCTGGGCCGTTGTGTGTTCTGTGGCCTGTGTGAGACCTTGTCCGGCGGCAGATTTGCCACCTTCAGCCAGAATTTTGAGATGGGAACCGCCAGCCGCGACGATCTCTTTACCACGGGTAACCTGCCCGCGCTGGCCGAACATTCCAAGAAGCATTTCAAAAAACTCTTTGGTCGTTCCCTTCAGCTTCGGCAGATTTCGGCAGCCGGCTGTAATGCCTGCGAGGCCGACACCAACGTACTCAATACCCCTTTTTTTGATCTTGCCCGCTTCGGCATCCAATTTGTCGCCTCACCGCGGCATGCTGACGGCATCCATGTCACCGGACCCATTTCAAAGAATATGCGAGCCGCCACCATCACCACCTTTGAGGCAGTTCCCAACCCCAAGGTCGTCATCGCCAGCGGTGCCTGCGCCATTTCCGGCGGCCCTTTTTTCGGCAGTGAGGATATCATCGGTGATTTGAACAGTATCATCCCGGTGGATCTCTACATCCCCGGCTGTCCTCCTCACCCGCTCACCACCCTTCATGCATTACTGAATTATTTTAAATAGTTACACTGACTATGCCGAATGTATAAATATCGAAAAAGCAGCTTACAATTATTAGTGGCTTACTAAAACTAAGTACTAACTTTTTTATACCGACCCTCCGGGCCAACCAAATTTAATTGAAGAGGAAAAAATGCTGACAAAAATTTTCCCGTTTTTAGCCTGGTTTCAGGACTATAGCGGCGGTAAATTCAAGCTGGACTTTGTGGCCGGCATCACGGTGGCCTTGGTGCTGATTCCCCAGTCCATGGCCTATGCCCAACTGGCTGGCCTCCCCGCCTATTACGGCCTCTATGCCGCCTTTCTGCCACCGATGATTGCAGCCCTGTTCGGCTCCAGTCGCCAACTCGGCACCGGTCCAGTGGCCGTTGTTTCATTGATGTCGGCAGCCTCTCTGGCACCGCTGGCCTCGGCCGGATCCCCTGAATTTATTGCCTACTCCATCGCCCTGGCCCTGGTTGTCGGTATTTTCCAGTTTTCTCTCGGTGTCCTGCGTCTGGGCATGGTGGTTAATTTTCTTTCCCATCCGGTAATCAACGGCTTTACCAATGCAGCTGCCATCATCATTGCCTCCTCCCAGTTCTCCAAGTTTTTCGGAGTATACACAGACAGTGGACACCATCACTATCAAAGCATGATCCTTGTATTCCAGGCGGCCATGGACTACACGCATATTCCAACCCTGCTTTACGGCATTGGAGCAGTGGCCATTATGGTCGTTGTGCGTCGTATCAATCCCCGGATTCCCAATGTGCTGATTGCAGTTGTGATTACCACCCTGCTTTCTTATTTTACCCATTTTAACAACGATGCCTCTGTGCCGGCCGAATCTATCCACATCGACGGAATTGAAAAAACCATGACTGGGTTCAACCAGGCGATCATGGCGATCAAAGAGAAAAGTGATGAGCGTACCCAGATGGGCAAAGAGGTTGATACCCTGCAAGCCGAACATGGCAGCCATGCGGCCGCTATCGAGCTGATCAAAGCAAAAAACGAAGTAGACATACTGACCGCGGAAATAGAAGAGGCCCAAACTCATGCCAAGGATTTCCGTTATGAATTACGTCACATGAAGTTTGAAGCGGTGAAAGAGGGAGAGAAATCTACCTTCTATCCCAAAGGCCAGGTCCCGGCCGGTCTGCAGGGTGATGGTTCGACCTGGAGGATCAAGGTAAAAAACAGTGCTCTTGATTCAAAAAAAATCACCATGATGGGCGGTGGTGCTATTATCGGCGAGATCCCTGAAGGGCTGCCCAAATTCAGCATACCAGCCCTGACCGGCAAGAGTTTCTTCAAACTGCTGCCCACAGCGATTATCATTTCACTGCTTGGCTTCATGGAGGCTATTGCCATTGCTAAGGCCATGGCTGCCAAGACCGGCCAGAAACTCGATCCCAATCAGGAACTGATCGGCCAGGGGCTTGCCAATATGCTGGGCTCCATGAGCTCCAGTTACGCGGTTTCCGGTTCTTTTTCCCGTTCTGCGGTCAATCTGCAGGCCGGTGCGGTCTCCGGTATCTCTTCGGTGGTCACTTCCCTGATGGTAGTTGCCACCCTCCTTTTCTTTACACCGCTGCTCTATCATCTGCCCCAGGCCACCCTGGCGGCAGTCATCATGATGGCAGTTATCGGCCTGCTCAATATCAAGGGTTTTGCCCACGCCTGGAAGGCTCAGTGGTACGATGGAGCTATCTCCATCCTCGCCTTCTTCGTCACCCTCTATTTTGCCCCCCATCTTGACAAGGGCATCATGGTTGGTGTAGCTCTGTCCATGGCGGTCTTCCTCTACAAGTCCATGCGACCGGTAGTTGCCTCTCTCTCCATGAATGAGGACCATGTCCTGACAAGCGCTGAACATTATCGTTTAAAAGGTTGCCGCCATATCTCGGTGGTCCGTTTTGACGGTGCCCTGTTCTTTGCCAACGCCAGCTATCTCGATGAGCAGGTAATGAAGTTCCGTTCCGAACAGCCCGACTTGCGCTACGTCCTCCTTGATGCCAAGGGTATCAACGACATGGATGCTTCGGGAGAAGAGGCACTGGCCATGCTCGTTGCCCGCTTGCGTGCTGCCAAACTCGGTTTTGCCATGTGCGGTATCAAAGGTCAGGTCATAGTTGTTATGGAACGAACCGGTCTCTATAATAAAATCGGAAAAAACTTTATTTTCCCTGATACGGAAACAGCAATCAAGTCTATTTACAAGGAGATTCACTCCAACACCGAGCAGCCTCTTACAAACTGTGGAGACTGCCCTTTGACAAAGTATATCCCCGCCTAATGAGCCCGAGACATACTGCTTTGAAAAAAACCCGGGTGTCCCTTTAGGGATGCCTGGTTTTTTTATTGAGTCCACCGGAATATACTTTATAACGACCCACATCCCGGATATTATCCAAGGGTTGAACCATGTCATAATGGCTGCCAAAAGCTGATTTTACATTTAGGTAACTCTGGCCAATCGCGAACTTTGTTGGCGTTGGCCAGAGTATTTCGAGAAATGGAAGCGCGGATACCCCATGTGGTAGAGCTTGTTTTTGTTTTTGTTTTTGGGCATGAAGAAAGCCCTTGATACCACGATGGCTTTCGCGATAGGTGATTTGAGCAAAGGCCATGCATAGATACTGGTCGAGGCAAGTAAAATCCTTGACCTTCTAATCGCCGTGATAGCGATCGTCACATTGATGAAAGACATGAAGTGGAAGATGCTCCATCACTTGAGAGAAAATAAGTTTTCCAGTGTACATAATTCAGGCCTCCTCGCATGGTTGCGCGAAGATGACTGATTGTTGAAAAATTTTTCAAGTCGCTAACTGACATTTTGCCTTTTTAATTTTTATTTACGGCAAGTTATATGACATTTCTCTTCAAACGTTGGAACTCAACAGATTCCATCAATTCTAACTCGCAAGGAACAAAGAAAAAATGTTTAAAACTAATGAGTATTTTGACGGCAAAGTGAAATCCATCGCTTTTACCAGTACCGAAGGACCAGCCACCATAGGAGTCATGGCACCTGGAGAGTATGAGTTCGGCACTAGCTCTGTGGAGATTATGTCCGTAATTTCCGGAACCATGGAAGTCAAACTGCCAGAAAGTGAAAAATGGCAAACAATAATGGCAGATGAAGGTTTTGAAGTGGCCGCCAACGTAAAATTTGGGGTGCGCATTCAGGGTGAAACTGCTTATCTCTGCCTCTACAAATAGCCTGAACAAAGAACGTCATTTCGCTCTATCACAGCTAGACACACCCTGAACAAAGTGCTTTTTCCAGCGCCGCGCGTCAGGGTGTTTTCCAGGGTGAATTTATCCTAACTCGCTTACAAAACAATATCGACAAGTTGCATTATATCCTGGACAACACCTCCCGCAACTGATAGAAGATTCATATTACAAATATGAGGGAGGAGTTACTTTGAATGTGAACCATGTCATAGTTCGTCCTGTGCAATCTTCAGAAGAGCCACTGTTTCAAAAACTTATGCAGGCGCATCACT
>Ga0180732_1000057_pt1 | contig 123098 bp, 143 predicted proteins | sample KR11_01MetaG_FD_148674 | JGI IMG/M metagenome (GOLD analysis project Ga0180732, IMG submission 148674) | Groundwater microbial communities from the Olkiluoto Island deep subsurface site, Finland - KR11_0.1 MetaG | ecosystem: Environmental > Aquatic > Deep subsurface > Groundwater | place... | reverse complement strand
TACAAGTCAGGCTCGTTGCCCAAGGGGCGGGGCAGATTCTCCCGTCTTTGTCTGATCAGCGTCCTTTACCTCTACATTATCCTTTAACTTTCATGATACAAGGGGCGGGTCCGTGACCCGCCTGGTTTCATGACCGTAGTGTTTTACATTTTCATCCGTTTTCATTAATTCTTAATTAACTCCTCCCCAATTTTTAGCATTTCTTGACGCCCAATATGTTATACCTTTTTAACTTTTCATTTCTCGGGAGGAAATCTATGTCACTCATTCAAGATGTCATTTCACGTGTTCATGAGAAAGAAACCGGCCAGCCTGAATTTTTGCAAGCCGTTCAAGAAGTGCTCACGTCGTTGGAACCTACTGCGAAAAAACACCCCGATTTTGTGAAGGCCAAGATTTATGACCGAATCGTTATTCCAGATCGCGCCATTCTCTTTCGTGTGCCCTGGGTAGATGATAGCGGCGAAGTTCAGATCAACCGCGGATTTCGCGTCCAGTTTAATAATGCCATCGGACCTTATAAAGGCGGCTTGCGCTTCCATAACTCTGTGAACCTGGGAATCATCAAATTTCTCGGCTTCGAACAGATTTTTAAGAACTCCCTTACCACGCTACCCATGGGCGGGGCCAAGGGTGGCGCAGATTTTGACCCCAAGGGCAAGACAGATAACGAAGTCATGCGCTTTTGCCAGGCTTTCATGCGCGAACTGTATCGTCACATCGGCCCCAACACTGACGTCCCCGCCGGGGATATCGGCGTAGGCGGGCGTGAAATTGGCTTTCTTTATGGCTATTACCTCAAGATCGTCAACGCCAACAATAGTGTGCTCACCGGTAAGGGTCTTGAATACGGCGGAAGTTTGATCCGCCCCGAAGCGACCGGCTACGGTGCGGTTTACTTTGCTGCAGAAATGCTAGCCACTCGCGGGCAGCAGATCGACTCAAAATCTGCTGCAGTCAGCGGTTCAGGCAATGTAGCCCAATACACGGTTGAAAAACTCAACCAACTTGGCGCTAAAACCATTACTTTATCCGACTCGAACGGCACGATCGTGGATGAGGCTGGTATTGATACCGAAAAACTTGAGTTTGTTTTCGAACTCAAGAACCACCGCCGCGGACGCATAAGCGAATATGCCGATAAATACAAAGTGCCTTACTATGCTGATAAAACCGTATGGGAAGTGATAAAGGAACAAAACTTACAGGTTGACCTGGCTTTCCCCTCTGCGCATGAAAACGAAATCCACAAGGCTGAAGCTGAAGCCATGGTTAAAAATGGCTGCTATTGTATCTCTGAAGGTGCCAACATGCCCTCAGATCTTGAGGCTGTTCAGGTTTTCCTCGACAACCACGTACTTTACGGACCTGGAAAAGCTGCTAACGCTGGCGGTGTGGCCGTTAGCGGACTCGAAATGTCGCAGAATGCCATGCGCATGAGCTGGTCTCGCGAAGAGGTAGACCAAAAGCTGCAAGTCATTATGAAAAATATCCACGCTTCAACGCTTGAAGCGTCTGAAGAATACGGCTGCAAGGGCAATTACGTTGTAGGCGCTAACATAGCCGGCTTTCTCAAGGTCGCCAAATCCATGTTGGCTTATGGAATCGTTTAATTACCCAATCCCTCCCGTTGGTATTCCGTAGATTTCAAGTCTGCGGGGTCTGCCTTTCTCTCTTTCAAAAAATCCCCCGTGGTTTTAATGAAAACCCGGGGGGTATGTTTATAGATCTTTTAACTGTTCCAACTTCAATTGAATTTGATCCATCCCCTCAAAAACCCCGGGGATCACGCATCGATTTCGAATTATTTTCCTCGGTTGGAAATCATTTCCAACAAATTCCATTGCCTGACTGCGATCTTCTTGAAAACAGTAGACAGGGTTTTTACCAAAAACCACAAGACTTCCATCGCATCTTTTTTTGATTTTGTCTACATGCAACAGTCGATATTCGTAGAAATGTGTAAAACCATAATCAAACTCGTAGCCTACCCAAAGCCGCCTGAAATAAACAACATGATCTGGTTTGATTAAAAGGTAGCTTTGCTTTAAAAGAGATCGCTGGACAAAATAAATAATAATCGGGACTGATTTTAACAATAGAGCATTTATTAATAACATGAGCAAAAAATCCACCAGCAAGGAACCAACACTCTGACTCACTATGCGGCTATTGGCAATGATCTTTCCAAACAAGCGGAAAAGTAAAATTCCATCTACCAAGAGAGAAGGAGATAAAGAAATCCACAACCATAAAGGGGGTTTCTTAAGAAAAGCCCGGTGATCAAGTAAGCGTTTTTTTGACATCCAAATAATTATCCATCATTATATTATTGCTTTTGAGATTTCACAAACGCTCTCACCGTCCTGCTGATATCTTCTTCGGTCGTAGCCCACGAACATACACTCACGTTGAGTGCAAGTGTGTCATGCCATCCAAATTTACTAAACTTGATTACTTCTCACCATGCAACAGAAGATTGGCATCAGAATAAAGAGCGTTGAATATTCCAAAAAGCTCATCCACCGCGAAACCAAGCGGAATTGAACCTGTCTGTTTATAAGCCTTTTTAAAATGGCAATACTGCTTGTGAGATTGCAGATCAAACAACATCATCTGACCCACTTCACCGCCCTGCCACGGAATTTGATATTTTGTTTGCACATAAGCAATGGCTTCCTGTAAAAACGGATTCGTGGCGAGGGCAGCCACAACGATATTCGGTAAGGTCATGCGCCAGCCGTGCGGAACATGGAAATCTTTATTAACCACTTCTCGAAAACTTTTCTGCGCTGCAATCAGCGCATCCAGCCGGCCAAAAAGGTCATTCTCCCAGTCAAGAAATAGATAATAGTTGATGAATTTAATCGGACTAAAGGTAGTCAGTTTTGGAGAAACTGCCTGGATCAATCCGCGCACACCCGGGATGATCGGATTCGCGATAATTGTATAGCCGTTCTTGTTAAGATTGTCGATTAAGGAACCAATAAATTCTTCGTGCATGATCGCCCATCCTCATTCAGTATGCCTTACATCATCCCCTGAATTATAGTGGATTTGCGTTTGAAAAGAATATTTATCACTTAAAAGGCTGATATAAAGCGAGTGTTTCGAGAAACTGTTCATAATTGGTATAGACTTCAGCATTCCAACCCCGGGCCTTGGCCGCGTTCACATTTCGCGGCCTGTCATCCCAGAAGAGGATGGATTCGCCTGGAAGTCGCAAATGTGTTTCAATATAACGATAATAAGCATCACCAGGTTTCTGAGTGCCCATTTCACAAGAAATAAACAAGTGATCAAACACTTCAAGAAAACCCATTTCCTTTTTCATATATTCTGCCCGATGCTGCTCCTGGCTGGTAGCTAGACAGCAAATAAACCCGTTTTGTCGTAGTTTTTTAATAGTTGTGATCAATTCCGTGTCAATTACATGATCTGTTTTTTGCCAGAGAGCCACAAATTCTTCGGTTGATCCGCTCCAATTCCATTTTTTCAGAAACGGCGGAAGCACATCCAATAGTTCAGCTTTCCCGACCAGGCATTCATTAAAAACACCCTTGAAAAAGGGATCGCGCATTTCTTGTGAAATTCCGAGTTTGTTTTCGCACAGCTTCGCGAACTGCATCTGCGGATAGACCAGCACCCCGTCTGCATCGAAACAAATGGCTTTGATTGGCATGCCTTATACCTGCTGTTTTGCTGAGATTTTATTGACTAATAACTTAATACCAGCGGAATCGATCCTCCAGCCAGGTCGATGCCCAGGTCAAATAACGATGCGCCAATGTTGAAAACGCCTACGCTGAGCATCTGTATGCTCTCTTGTATCACGCCCACCAGAAGCACACACCCCAGACTCATCAAAACGATGTTTTTCATAGGCCATTTGAAAGTAAAACTCATCATAATCCATGCCAACCCGGCGAACAAGGCCATGTGCATCAAAATATGCGAAAGCAGTGAATCAAAAACGGAGTTGAACACAATCGCATAGCCTCTGTAGAATTGAGATAATGACGCAAAGGGGAACAGGATGCCCAGCAATAGAATGATCAAGATTATTACGATTACGTTCTTTTTCATTGCGTTTCCCACTTTAAATCGGTAATGTTATTGCAAAAAAGAGAAACCCTGTTCAACCAGCGCTGCCTTGATCTTACCAAGAGCATTGGCACCAATGCCGTGAAGTTTGGCCAGATCATTTTCTTTTATTTTTGTGAAATCAATCAGGTTGGCAATTCCAACGGCAGCCAACGCACGCAATGCAGGCTGCCCCAGCTTGGCAGGAAAGCTGGCCTTTATTACCGCGGTTGCACGGTTCGCTATTTCACGTTTGAGTGGATCAGCCGTTATTGGGCAGTTACTTTGGGGTTTAGATTTTGCCATACCTGTACTTGATTTTCTTATTGAATCGTTTTTACTTTTTGATAAACCATGCGTGTGGAAGAGAGTAATGTCAACAGAATTATTAATCCACTCCATCCATAATATAAATAATGCAAAAAACCGATTTCGACCCAGATCAACTCAACCGTCAACCAAATGATCACGGTGGCTGCGGATGCCAATGAACCTGCCCAACTCCAGTGGATGCCCCTAAATGGATTGATGACATCAGGCCATTTCCAACCGGGACGCTTCCACAAACCATATGCAACACACGATGGGAAAATACCCACAAATACGAACAAAATCAATCCGGGGATGAAAAATCCTTTAAAGGGTGAGCTTTCGATTAAAAAGAGAGGCAGTTGCATGAGCTTGCCATCTGGTGAGATCATCATGAGTGCACCGCTGACAATAGCCCCAAAACCCAATAACACTTGCAGCCATATCAATACCACTACACTGATCGGCAAAGCACTCTTTTGTAGAACCATTCTGACCCTCCAGATTTATTTATAGTAGAGAGAATTATACCTATTTCTTTTTTGAAGCCTTTGCCAGATTTTCTTTTAATCGGAACCTTACAATTTCACGCACCAAATCCATTGGAATATCCTCATCCAGCGGAAACTGCACCGTCCCTTTGGAGGTTTTGTATTTTGCCAACTCATCCTTGAAATTCTCAATCCCGGAGGGCGCAGGGAAGAACCCAATGTGATTTTTAAAATAAGCGAAATGCACCAGGTTGCCATTCTGACTGAAGGTGGGCATGGCATAGGCAATGCGTTCTTCCGCATCAGGGACTTCAGATTTAATTACGGCCCTCAAATGATTAAGTCTCTCTTGAACTTCTTGAGGTGCTTCTGAAATATACTGATCAATAGATGCAGCGATTGCACTTGTTTTTTCCATTTTGACTCCCGATTACAAGGCAAATAAACTGATATTATTTGTCAATATTATCTGGTATTTTTTCAATTATTGCAAATTTAATTACTTTTGTTATTTGGTATTTGCGCCATGATATATTCTGCCAGAGCGGTAATGGTCAAAGCAGGGTTGGCGTTGAGATTTACAGGCACCACAGAGCCGTCAGCCACATACAGCCCTTGATAACCAAAAACCCTGCCCTCATGATCCACCACGCCCTCAGATGAAGAATTTCCCATCACGCATCCACCCAAAATATGAGCGGTGGTGGGGGCATCCAGCAGCACTTCAAACCAACTGCCTTTCGCAAAACCTTTCATTTTCTCGGCCATCTTGCGCGTCACTTCGTTGGCAATGGGGATATATGTGGGGATGCGTTGACCATCTTCTGGCAATTTTGAGTTCAATCCAAAACGTGTTCTCTTCAACTGTAGAAAATTTTCAGTGGATTGCATCACCAGTATCACAGATGACCGCGCACTTTGACCTGGGATCCACAAACCACGCAAAAACTGCAGCGGATGCCTGAGAATATTTCCCAAAAAGCGCAGCACCCGCGGAATTTTTCCGCCGCCGTTGGTCAACACGGTTGCCAGGGCATACATCACGTCAGACCCTTTGTTGTATCTGACCACTTCAATATGGGTGTTTTTATCAGGGTAAATTCCTGATGTAATGGCGATATGATCATTCCAATCTTTGCTTTGGTCGCGTGAATCCACACCCAATATGGCTTCGGAATTGGTGCGTGTGAAATCACCCAGTTTATCAGACAGATTGGGCAAAAATCCATTTTCTTTGCAATCGAGCAGTAATTTCACCGTGCCCAACACACCACCGCTGAACACCACATTTTTGCAGTTGAAAGAGAGATTTTTCTTGCTTAAACCATGTGAAGTCACCGCCATGACCTGATAGCCGTGATTGGCAACCGGTTTTACACAGCTGACTTCGGTTTCGGCAATGATTTTAACACCCAGTTTCTCGGCCAGGTAAAGGTAGTTTTTATCAAGTGTATTCTTGGCACCATTTGGGCAGCCGATCATGCAAGCGCCGCAAAACTTACAGCCCGCGCGTTCCGGTCCTTCACCATAAAAAAAGGGATCAGCAACCGTTTTATCGGGTTCGCCGAAGAAAACACCCACCGGATTGATATGAAAGGTATCCTCACCGCGCAGTTCTTTCCCCACTTCACGCAAAACTTCATCCGCATTGCCGATGCTTGGGCAGGTTACCGCACCCAACATTTGGCTGGCTTCTTGATAATGAGGAGCCAGCTTTTGTTTCCATCCGCTCCCGCCCCACTCAGGTTTTTCGAAAATTGAATCTTCAGGAACAATCAATTGATTGGCGTAGACCAGACTGCCGCCGCCGACTCCCACCCCGTTCAGCACTAAAACATGCCGCAGCAGCGTCAGAGATTGAATCCCCAGCATCCCCAATTTGGGCATCCAGATGGATTTGCGCAGATTCCAGTTGGTTTTTGGAAAATCTTCATTGCGATAGCGCAGCCCTTTTTCGAGCACGGCCACCTTGTAGCCTTTTTGCGCCAGTCTCAAAGCGGATACCGCCCCGCCAAAACCTGATCCAATCACTATAAAATCAAAAGACTCCATTAGTCGTAACCCTTTCGCACAACGCCATAATCTTAATAAACGCGTTACTTGTTAGGATTATTAACACCCTCAACTGGGTAAGTTATGGAGAAATGGGATGCAAAAAAAAAGCCGCTCCTTACTTTGAGGAAAGGCAAATTTTCAAACCTAATTAAACAGGGATCTGCGGGGAAATTCCCTCTTTTGATTATAGTATTGCGCTTACTTCCCCGGATGATCCTTTACAAACGCCTGGATGTAGTCCATGATATCTACCGTTGTGTGCCAGCCCAATTCATCCCGCGCCTTGGAGGTGTCGTTTGCCGACTCCTCACGGCCAGGATAGCCTTCAATGAACTCGATCTGGCCGCCAAAAGCCTCGGCAATTTCAAGCACTGAGTGGCTTTGTTCTGCACCCAGGGCGTAACCATCCCCCCAGCCTTTTTCGCCAGTCAGCATGATGCCCCGTGCCAGGTCTTTTACGTAGGTAAAAGCGCGTTTCTGCGTCCCCGGTTTGACCACCGTCAGAGGCTGTCCATGTAGATATTGATGCTCATACCTGGCAACCACAGTCGCATACTTGCTGTCTCCCTTTTCACGCGGACCGAAGCCATTATAAAAATAACAAATTGCATAAGGCAGATCGTACCATTTGCCGTAATCGTTAATCAAATCAACATTGACTGACTTGGTGAAGGAGTATGGATTTTGATGCCGTCCGTTGCCCTCAACCGCAAAGCGCGTACTGGAGGCTGCATATACCAGTTTCTTTACCTTGTGCTGTCGGCAATACTCCACCACTGAGAAGGTACCCGTAATATTCATATCATAAACCAGCGCCGGTTCCTCACGCGACGGTGTGATGCGTGCGTACTCGCCCAAATGATAAACCAGATCAGGCGTTTCTGGCACCAGCGATTCAATATCCTTGGTATGTCCGCGCAGATACTCCGCACCGGGGATGTGATTATCCTCACTGCCGTTGAAATAATTATCGAGAGAGATAACATGGTTATTAGGGTCTGCCACCAGCAATTCAACCAGGTGGGATCCAACATGTCCAGCGCCACCGGTAACCAATATCGTTTGTTGGTTCATTCAATCCACCTTACATTAAAGATACTGGTATTATCACCTATTTTTTGAATTATTGGGTTATCCAGGGAACTCCCCCATGTGTTTGAGTCGCGGTGCGACCTAATTCAGCACCGGCTAAAAGTGCTGCGGTGACATTTCGTGATTTGTAATACTCATAAGTAAATGCAGCCTGAAAAGCGTCGCCACAGCCGGTGGTGTCGATCACTTTTTCGACCGACAATGCAGTTTGCCGATACACTTTATCATCGACGAATGCCCTGCTGCCTTCTGCGCCGAGGGTAAGTACAACTATCCCTTTTCGGCCTTTGGCCAACCGGGCAAGGTCGTCTGCCATATCTGGGGTACCGCCAAAATACGCAACAGTGATAATATCCAGACTGTCTTCAAGCAGTCCGTATTCCTTGAAGTGTAAAAAGTCGACTCCCATTAAGATGTGCCTGGGTTTGCGTTTCAATGCCTCGCGAAAATTCGGATTATTGGCATGAGTCACCCAGATATCAGAATCAGCCATGTACTTCCAATCTTCTTCACTAAGTAGGTAAGTCTCATAAACGCCGCCGTTCCAGGCATCATCTACGCCAAAACGTTCTCCCTTTTCGTCATTAAATATGCGGTTGGTGGCAGTATTTCCCTCAACACGATGACACTGTGCCAGGTTTACGCCTACACCGCGCAGCAGCTCTTCAATACGATCGCCATTTTCATCAGTACCCAATGCACCAACAAAGGAGGTGTCAAGTCCAAGCTGTTTCATGCGAATCGCCTGATTAAGAGAATTTCCTCCAGCAAAATAATCATTTTGCTGTGGAAAAAAATCCAGCGCTGCCACACTAAAACAAGCAACTTTCAATATTAATCCTCAATATTTGGCTATTTTTCACAAACCATCAACAGGTAGTCACCTGATTCATCGCTATGCCCCGGCCAATTGTCATAAAACTGCACCTTCGAGAATCCGCATTCACCTGCCATGATGCGTAAATCCTCTTCTTTATAAGCCTGGTGGTTATCAGCCATTTGCTGCACCTCGCCGCTGGCCGTATCAATCACGAACATTCTGCGGGTGGCTGCTTGCATCTCTTCATTCCAAAAACTTTCTTCCATAAAGAGATAAGGCCGATCAGAGAACAGTCCACTTTGACTGGTATGCCAGCTTGAGGCAGCCAACCCAAAGGCATGCAGGCAGGAGTATGAATTTAATTCAATCAACAAGCGTCCGTCAGCCGTTAATGCCTCATTAGCTTTCGTCAAAATGTTACGGGCATCCGGCTTGCGGAAGGTGTTGAACTCACCGTAAATTAACATTATGAGGTCATAACCACTGCCAAAATCGAAGGTGCGCAAATCATGCTGAAAAAAAGTATTGCTGGCTTGCTGCAACTCATTCTGCTTTTTTGCATATTCGATTGAGGCAGGTGAAAAATCAACCCCTGCGCAAGCGTGACCCAATGCGGATAGGCGCGTTACATAAAAACCAGGCCCGCACCCCAGGTCTAACACCTTTGAGGGTTGTTCCTTCAACAACTCATGATGGATCCAGTTAACATGCTGGTCAATGATCTCAAACCTGCGGCTGGCTGCGTCATGGTCTTGCGAAAGATGTTCACGCAGCATGCGTTGACTGAAAGAAGGTTCATCCCACGGGATTTTTTCACCCTCAGACCATGGAATCGCCTTTTCGCTTCGATTGACTATATCACTCAAGTTCATATTCACCTCACATTTCCCGACACTGCCATAATTATAGTGGGTAATGCCTAAAACCAAAAAGCTCCTTCCACTATTAGCTGAATAGTGAAAGGAGCTTTACGTAATTCTTTAGTGATTTATTGTGCTGTGCGTAAGAGCGTGGCTTCCAAAGGCAAGTAAAACTCACCGGCTGGCGCTGTGATAATCTTCCACTGGATAGTGTTGACATCAATATAGGTGATCTCGGCTGTGCCAGGTTGGTCGGTGAACGAGCTTTGGAACTGCACAGTCGCCACCCTACCTTTTAACCACCCATTGATGGAAGCTTCAAGCGAATCGATTTTGCTGCCATCTTGAACCACAACTACGTGCTGACCATAAACCTGTTTCCAATCCTGATAAAGATTAAGTGTGAATCCTGTGTTGGCATCCACCCAGCTACCGTCCATTGAAAAATCAGCGGTATTTTGCGCTATAGTAACCTCAACTGAATAGATTTTTTGCTCCGGGGATAAACCGCAGGCATCCAACGGCTGGTCAGCGGGACATTCCACACCCATCTCGGGTTTCCAGTTGACTTTGATCAGCATCAAGCCCATGTCGCGATACAAACCCGCAGCCGAACCAGTGACACCGTCAGCCGCATAATCCTGCGCTTGAGTCCAGCCTGCACCAACTGTACTAATCAGTGTGTTGACCACACTGCGCGGATCGGAGAAATCCGCACCGGTGCCGGCAGCAGTCAGACGGCAGCCTTGCCCTGCTTCACGGCCAACAGCATCCAAAAACGGTGCATAAGGTTCAGGGTGTACTTCTTTATTGAGTGCTGTGGTCATTTCTTGTTTCAATAATTGGCACACACTTAAATCTATGGGTTCATAAACCGCTCCGGAAGCCGGGTCAACCGTCTCAGCCGGGATTTCGATTCGAAATGAATATAAGATATCTTCTTTCGCCAATGATTTGATTTCAACCGTATAGGTTTGATCAATGGGCAATACCTGGCTCCAGTAAGTCAGCGGTTCACTGGTCAAAATAGTTCCAGACGCATCCATAATGGTTAGGGTGGCCAATGGCGCTTCTGCGGATCCCGGTTCAGTGGTCAGCCACATTGATACTTGCTGCCCTTGTAGAGCACTGACCGTAAAGCGGATGGCCGTATATGGCTTCAAGTCGCCAGGAGTCTGCATGAAAGTAGTGCCTGGGTTGAATTTTAATGGTCCGGCATCTGTAACCTGCCAGATCGTTTGGGCAGTATCTGTTGCGGTGTCTGCTGCTTCATCCGTGGATGTCTGTGTCGCAATTGGAATCACTGCTGCTGGCTGGGAACATCCCGCCAACAACACAAAGGTTAATAATAAGGCAAAATAAAAATGGATCTGGTTTTTCAATGTCATGTTCGTTATTCTCCTGATGGGTAATTAGTACTTCAATCATTATAGGCCAGGTTTCTGCTGAATTGAAAAACTCACCTTAATTTCTTTTTGAAGCATTGTTTTATTGCCATCAAGGGTCACGACAGCCATTTGGAAATTTAATTGTAATGTCGCTGTAATGTCAAACCCTTGTATTCGCAAATAATCAGGCTATACTTTAATTAACATTCATTTATTGAACAAGGAGAAATAATATGTTATTCGCCCCGAAAGAAAAAGGTCAAGGTTTGATTGAATACGCACTGATCCTCGTGCTCATCGCTGTGGTCGTAATTGTTGTATTGCGCTTGCTCGGACCTCAAATTGGTGATGTCTTCAGCAAGATTAACAATTCACTTTCTGCTGTCTAGTACGATTCATTGCACAACCCAAATAAAAACCTCGAGCGATCGCTCGAGGTTTTTATTTTGCCACCTGGGGGTAAGTTCAATCGCTCAAATAATCCTGCATTACCTTGATTGTGTCTTCTTGAAACGGGATATTCAGGTGATGGCAGTTCATCACTTTATGCAGTTCGCATCCCGGGATATTATCAGCCAAATACAAAATGTGCTCCTCTTTGATCATGTCTCGTTCGGCATACAGAATCTTCACCCTGGTCTTGATGTTTTGAAGATCACCCTCGCTGATTCCGGTATCGGTCAGCATGAGCTCATAGCGCATGATTTGCTTCTTATTCGGAAAGCCAATTTTTCTCAGCCGCTTCATGGTCACAAGACGCCGGTTGATGGCTGCAATCACCCCACCTTTGTTGCCGCTGGCCAAGGTATTTGGCGAAATGGCTATTACTTTTGAAAATATTTCAGGTGTTTTCACTGCCAGCCACAAAGCCAGGTTTCCGCCGTCGCTGTAGCCAATCACTTTTGCCTGTGTGATGCCTTTGGCTCTACAGAAATTCAAGACATCCGTACTTTGCTGCTCATAAGAAAGGCTGTAATCTTTAGATCGGCTCTGACCGTGGCCGCGGCTGTCGAGGGCCATGGTGTGAAGTTGCGAGAAATAATCAAGTTGATAATTACTAAAAAAATCTTTACTACCTGAGTTGCCGTGCAGCAACAGTAAATTTGAGCCATCACCGTGTTGGGTAAAAGCAATTTGTATATCATCCAGTTTAAGATACTGTGTTTTCAACTTGATCATCCACCTGACCTTCGTTTTTTAGATTTATACGTTAGGAGAAGTTTCCATATTTTTGAGTACTTTTATTGCCTCGGATGCTCGTTCGATGGGGACAAAAATATGGTCATGATAAGCACCCGCCACCACATTACAGCTTATCCCGGCCTTGCCCAATGCGCTGGCAAAAGCCGCGGTCAGCCCTACTGCCTGCAAATCAGAGTTGACCGTGAGCGTTATCCACCCCGCACGGAACATGATCGGCAGTCCGAGCGAGATCGCGTCACTTTCTGCAATCACTGCAGAATAGCCTTCAGTCTCACAAATTGAGGCAATCACCCTGACGGATTTTAATACTTCAGCACTCTGTACCGAGACAAACGCAAACACACCGGGGTTTAAGACCGGTTCCATACTTTTTATCAGTTGGTCGAGATCAGTTATGGGCAAGCTTAATGCGACCTTTTCAACAAACTAAAAATCAAGCGCTTTGTGCCGGGTTGGTTTTTCTTAGCCCTGAAATTGCCAACACAATACACATCACGGAAAGCATCAACCCCGGCCAATGCGTGCTGAGAAAATCATTTGCTTTGGGTAACACTCGGTATCCGTTCGAGATCATTAGAAAAGCCATGGCGGCCATCATAATCAACAGCAGCCATTCAAAGGCAGTCTTGAAGCTCTTTTCTGGCAATTGAGATTGAGAATCAATAGCAACCTTATTTACTCCAAATAATGTAGCAATTCCAGAAACAGCCAACATAAAACCAAGTAATTCAAAACCCTCAACTAGATGTAACCCGATGCTGACCGCTCCAGCCACAAGTGAAAAAATAATCATCATGCGGTAACTCATCACAAACCGTTTTTTGGTATTCATGGAAAACCCTCCTTATTACAACAAAAAAAGAATAAGTGCAATCCATTACACTATAGCAAAATTCTTATGTAATAAAAAGGGGGGAATGCTGCGAATTATTTGGTCACTACCTTATCAAAACGACTGTCCAGACAGACGCTCAGGTCAGTGGTGACAAATTTGCCATCTTTGAACAGGCTGAAGATGGTTGCCGGCGTCGGCGCGGATTGAGCCTGTTCCATGCTTTCCAATTTGATAGTTTTCAACGGTAAGTTGCGTTTGGCAGCAGTTTCGACCAGCGACTCTCTCACATGATACTCGCAAAACGGACAGCGATTGGTGTAGTAAACCACCAATCCAGTCTTCTCGGGGCATTCTCCGCTTTTCACACAATCCTTGAATGCTGGTTTACCTTTTGATTCACCAAAATTCAGGGCCAACAAATCAAAACCTGCTGGCGTGGTATCGCAAACCTCAAACCCCTGATCCCGCAGCCACTTGGTGTCACTCATAAAGTGAAACTTCCTGGTGCCGGCCACGGTTACAACGCCGTCTTTGCCCTGTCGTTTGGCATCTTCAGTCACAGAATCAAGCAAGGCCTTGCCGTGACCCTTGCCTTTATAACTACCAGATACCCAGAAACAGCCCAGCATCAAGGTGTTTGGGGCGCTTACCGGCAGCCAAGCGGATTCAGAAGGTCCATATTCGACCAACACCTTCGCGCGTTCATCTAATCTGCGAAAAACGTATCCGCGCTCAAATTGATTGGTGAGCCAGGCTTTCTTAAGCTGGGTCCCCTCGTTGCATTTTTTGTCGGAAAATCCGCAGCAAATGTGTTCTGCGTCGATATTGATTTTTGTTAAATCTATATAGCCCATGATAACCAACTCCCTAAAGTGTGTATTGTGCCGCAACAATCAACCGTTTTATATCTCGCAAACCAATTGTCCCTTTGAAATAATTGCCCTGTTTATTAACGCGATTCATTGCCTCAAACAATTCATTCCCGTCAGCAGTAGAAATTTTCTGACAGGTTTCATAACCGGCGTCAATCAACATACGGCCAGCAGTAGGGCTTACCCATTGAACTCTGCAGAGCGACGCCAGGTTTGCCAAATAGTCCATCATTTCGCGGTCAATGCCAGTTTTATCGGCAAAAAGAATTCGTGATTGCAGATCGCCGTACTTTGAATAAAGCTGGTCAGAACTGGTGATGCCATCATTTAGCAGCTTATTAATCACCTCTTGCGGCACCCAATCAATGACATTCAGATTAAAAGGCTTTGGGTGATAACCTTCAATTTCTCTTCGCAAAAGAACCAGGTATTGAAAATCAATCCCGGATTTCTTTGCAAAATCTTCTATTTTCTTCGGGTTTTTAATGGCTTTCTGCAGATCCAGCCAGGTTTGCAACCCTTGTTGATTGAGTTTATCAAAAACGCTGTTAATCTCTTCCATTAAAACCGCCCGGCTCGGAACCAGGTCAGTCGATTTAATGCGCTCTCGCAAATCATTCAGGCTGACCGTTTCAGGTTTGGAATAATCCATGGTTATACCTCCAGTTATCTCGTTCTCCTGTTATTTTACAGGAATCAAGATAGTTAACGCTCGTTCTTTTAAGCTCTTCTCTTTTTTCCAACTACAAATCGTCATTTCTAAATTTTCAACCAGCCCTACCCGCGGAATCCAGGTGGTATGCAGATAAGCCGACGCAAGCGATAATTCCGATTCAGGCACTTCCATTTTCACAAAACGGCCTTTATGAATGGTTTGACTGACAAAAAGCGCAGATTCCTGCTGAATCTGATTCTTTTCAGCGCCAACAAAACAATACCGTTTTCCTGTCTGCTGATTCAAGCGAATTTCAATTTCATAGATTTGTGCGTTCTCCTGCAGGCTGATTTCAGATAAAAAATCATCGCAAACTTGTTTCCGTAGATTCGCTGCTTTTTTATCATTATCATCAAGGGCGGTCATTAATCCCAACAAGGTCAAGTCGTCTTCCTCAACCACCAGTGGTGTGCTAAAGTGATCGCTGTTGATAAATTTTAGTTCAGCATGTGTCTTGGCTTGCAATAAAAATTGAAAGGGGATGCCGTTCACTTTTCTGCATTGACTTGGCGTCATTTGGAACATCTTGCGAAAAACCCTCGAGAAGGTCTCCTGGTCATTAAAACCAAAATCCTGCGCAATATCAATGATCCTCTGCTCGCTGCGGATTAAGGCTTTGGCAGACTCGGTCAAGCGTCTACGCATCAGATAATCATAAGGGGTATGATGAACGACCTGATTGAACTTGCGCATGAAATGAAAAAGCGAATATCCCGCCGCATCAGCAATTTGTGCAACGCTAATATCCTCTTTGAGGTGGCTTTCGATGAACTCAATCGCCTTTAAGATTACAGCTACTTGATCGTGCATCAGTCAGATTTCTTCCTGATTGGAATATACACATCCAACACCGATTCACTGATTCGATCCAACCCTTTAAAACGGTCGTCGTAATATTGAAAATTGTAAGTGCCAGCGCTCTGATAATCTGATTCAGACATCCAGGCTTCAAGGATTTTCTCCCAATCAGAATTGATTTCTTCGCCTTTAAACGTGAAAATGGCATACTGGCTGGCTGGCAGGTTTTTTACCAATAATTGAGATGGCAAATCAGTCACTCGTTCCAGTTCAATTGTTACACCGACAAAAACTTCGAAGAGTCCTTTTGCCTGTGTTTCTTCAGAGTGGATGTGCACCTCATACCACGCACTGGATTGCGAGAGGGAAGAGAAAACGGCATCCTTTTGTAAAAAAGCGAATAAACGCTTCCACAGGAGTCCGATTTGATTATCTTCATCCCAGCCGGCATGGGTATCAAACGGATCCCCATAAAACGACATCCCCACAAGGGTGATTTGTTTTGATTCAATTATTTTTGGTTGCACAATTTTCTCTCTGAATTGGATTTTTATTATCATACTCCCCCTTTGCGATAAACACAAAAGGGGAGTTTGAAACCATTAACAACCGAAATCGGTTTGGTGCGAGGCAAAATAAGCCCCCGCTTCTTCCATCCATAACGGCCAATCAGAAATCCAATCCGCGACCTTCACATCGCGGATGCGATCCGAGGAGGGCATGTAGGGTTTCAGATCAATCACCGGGGTGCCGTCGAAAGCATCGATCCACGGCAGCGTAATAATGCCTTGTGCGTGGTCAATCGCCATAATGGGCATCGTGGTGATGCCAACCGGGTTGGGACGGTACTCGCTGCGGCAGGCAAACACACCAGCCTTTACACCAGGCGCATAAGGCAGTTCTGTCGAAAGTAAGCCGCGGTCTTTATCATTATCGTGCTTGTCTGCCCACCAGAAGATCATCACATGGCTGAATGCTTCCAATTGCATCAGCGCTTCCCGATACTCCGGGAACACCTCGATGCAGTAATTTCCCTGCTCGTCTGATGCCTGCACAACGCCAATCGGATTGATGACTATGGGTTTTGTTACTGTTTTGGTTTGAACCATTTGATATGCCTCCATTTATTTTTTACCGGTATTCAAAGCATACCAAAATGGCAGCACACAGTCTTGATTATTATTGCTGAAAAATCAGATAATCTATAAGAGGTATGACGAATATTGCTCTTCAGACCTATTTCTTCCACCCAGAAAAAGACATTTGGCTGAATCACAAGGTTAGTCTCAATTTCCTTCACGCATGCAAAAACACCTTAGTTAATAATCCCAAGGTCAATGGAATTTTGCGATTCGCTTTTGGGTAGACATACTTATTAATCTGGATACCACCATGGCCACATAACCAACCCCCGTAAATTGAGTCAACATCACCAGAATTCTTCCGGCCGGGTTCATCGGCAAGATATCACCCAAACCGGTAGCTGTTAAGTTAGTGAAGCTTAATGATAAATATTCAATAAAGGTTAGCGGCCGATAAAGGATCATCGAACTGGCAAAGCTATTCGGAATCCAGATTTGACAAACCATATAGAGATACGCAAAACCCCACGCCAACAGTGTAAATGTTGCTCCCAATGCAAATAATTCATCCGTGGTGACACGATCGTCACCAAACATGTAGACTATCAAGCTGCCGGCGGTATAAAAATAGAGCACTGCCTCAATCAATGACGACAAGGCGAACAAGATAGTATTGGTAAATATGGCAGACAACACAGATAAAACAAAAGTCGGCACTGCAAGTCCCCAGGTCAGCCACGCAATAGATGAACTTGCGCTAACCACCCAGACCACCAGAACCAGTATTCCTGCACTAAACGCGCTGATTAACGCGCGTTGACTGTGAGATCCATCAAAGATCGCATACAGAATAAGCATGATCAATTGAGCGACCAGCAAAAACGCAGATGGATGAAACCGAAGTAGTCTTCGTTTGACAGATGAAAAATCATGATGAGTACGCATGCAAAAATTATAACCAAAAATCTGTAAGATCAGGTTGTTTTCGATAATCAAAAAAGGCACCTCATGCTAAATGCATTTGAGGTGCCTTTTTATTGATCTCATTTCGAATTTTTTCTGGATGGCAGAATAACGAAACAGGAATATTCAGTAGTTTCCCTTTTCTTCCTCCCAACCAAATCACCTATTACATTGCTTACAAATGCTATGCTTTTTTTATCGGATCCTTACTCTTTTTTATATCTTTTTCTTTTTGCAGTTGCTCTTTCTTTTGCTTGTCTGCTTTATTTTTATCTTTCTTGCCGCCTTTATCTCCCATTGAATATCTCCTTTTTAGTGTATGGATCAATCATGATGAGTGAGGTGGCCAGTCGCCACCCTGCATTTGTTAAGTATAGCCCTTTTTCTTTGACAATGCACATGGGTTTTAATAAAATATAGAATTACCCATAATGACCTTTAGGGGATTCAAGTTCTATAAGGTATTACTTTTTACCTGTCTTACTATCTTGTTTTTGCACTATTAGGGCTTAGTGAGACAACTCCAACGACACGGTCGCGTCCTTGCTCTTTAGCTTGAAACAGAGCTGTGTCTGCAGATTTTAAGACCAATTCACCAGTGGAGCCGTTTTTTGGAAAAGACGACACGCCAATGGATACAGTAACATCAGATTGTGTTCTATTCATATAGGTAAATTGCATTTGTCTAACATGCTCACATAACAACTCAGCCCGAACCATTGTGACCTTTTGAGATGCACCTGGCATTACCAACACAAATTCATCACCTCCAAATCGACATGCTATATCGGCATCTCGAACATGAGTCAAAAGTAATTTTGCAAATTCCTTGAGCAGAATGTCACCTGCTTCATGGCCCATGGTGTCGTTATATTGCTTGAAATAATCAATATCCATGATCATTATTCCAACTGGCAATCTATGACGTTTTGCGCGAAGTATTTCACGTTCCAAAGTCTCATCCATATAGCGTCGATTAAACAAATTGGTGATGTGATCACGGATTGACAACTCTCTCATTTGCGACTCACTTTGAATTAACAAATGAGTCTGACGATCAATTTCATCCAAATCTTGGCGGCTGATTATGTTAGCCAAGATGCTAAGAATCGAAGTTAAAAATACAAATATTAAAAAACTTACCCAATTTATAGTTTCGGAGACTGGTGTGATTGAAGGTATCAACAACAACACACTAATTTGCAATAAAGCGATACCAATCGTAATCGCTGGATGCACAAGTATGCTGGATAACAAAACAGGGATTAATACATAAGTCAGGGGAACAAAATCACCTTGAAGGACTTCTGGATCCAAAATCAATGATCCCCATGGACCAAGTAAAGCACAAACAAGCAGCATCGATACGGCTATGGAATAATGACCGGTATGGTTTATTCGATAAGCCAACAAAATAATAATAATCGACCCAAGAATCAAAAATGTATAGTGACTTCGCCTTAAACTGCCTGGTTCATTTGTAACAAAAACAACAACAAGAATGAGGATGGTTAATAAAAGAATAGTTAAAAGTATCAACGCCAACAGTTTGGATCTACGTCGTTCAGCTTCAAGAGGATTCTTAAGTGAAACTGAAGGATTAATTGCGCGATGAATAAACTTATCCAAACGCCAATTCTTTGGTAATGGCGCAATGGACTTTTGACGCTCTAAAGTTAGATCGATATCAACCTGAAAAGGTTTTACTTTCGCCATTCGATTCCTCTTATGATAATCAGCCATTTTTAAGGTATCAGAAACCAACTGGCATAAACCCGAATAATAAATGAATAAAAACTCAAGAAATCAGAATTATTACCTTTATCACTCATAAATAATTAAATCGGACAAACAGGAGGTTTTTAGTAAAAACGACTGTATAATTTATTTATGAATAAATTAGTTGTTCGCATCATCCTGGCAGTCATTCTGGTCATTTTGGCATGGGTGGCATTTACTGCGCTCAACAAAAGCATTTCAAACGCTCTAAATCCCTTAAAGCAAGCTAACCTGTCACTCAGTACCCAGATCGCGAATCTGCTGCACCCCACACCTACCATCATTCCGGACCCAATCACCATCATCCACGAAGTGCGTGGTTTAGCCCGGCTTGAGACCATTCAATATTCGATGGAAAAGATCATCACTGCCGAAATTGGCGGCGGTATATTCGAATTTCTCAACAAAGACCGTTTATTGCTGGTCGCTCACGGCACAGTCATCGCTGGCGTAGATCTTGAGAAGTTGACACCCGATGACCTCTGGCTGACGAACAGCGTCTTGAACGTGCGTCTGCCTGCTGCAGAAATCTTCATCGCCTCGCTCGACAACGAAAAATCTTATATTTTTGATCGAGAAACCAGCATCTTGCGCCAATCAGACCCCAATCTTGAGACCCTGGCCAGACAATCTGCTGAACAAGAAATTAGAAAATCCGCCATTGAAGACGGCATTCTCGAGATTGCACAACGGAATGCAGAAAGCTATCTCTCACGCCTGTTTCTGGCCCTGGGATACGCAGATGTCATTTTTATGGAACCCGCACCATCAGAATAACTCCACTTAAACAAAAGGCAGGTCAGAAAAATATTTCTGACCTGTCTTTCTTTAATAACAAGGCTAAAATCTTAAAACCAGTCGAATTAAGGGTAAGTTAACAATAAAATCATATACACCAATACCGATTAGAAGTAACCCGCCAAGCACATTGATTAATCTTGAATGCTGTGCCAGCCAGCGGGTGATCGTTCGCTGAAGGGCACCAGAAATTAACGAGAGCAACAATAATGGCAATCCAAAGCCAATTCCAAACCACAGAAAAGCGCCTAAACGACTCATTACTTCTGCCGTGGTGAGCGATATGGCAAATATACTTACCACCAACGGACCGGAACACGGCAGGGCGATTGGTCCATAAAGTAACCCATACATGAATGCATTGACAAATGGATTCCGCATCGCCGGGATCTTGATTTGTGGCAGCGCTTTGAAAGGATTCTTGTCTGCTAAGAGCAAAATACCCAGGGTGATCAGCAACAAATCTGCGATGGGAATGATAATAGATAATGCCCGACCAACAGACACAGACAGCAGCGCAATCACCAATCCCAAAAAGAGCATCATGGTTAAGACACCAGCCAAGACGAAGAAACCTAAGAAATAGCGGCCTTTCCGTTTTTCACCCGTCGCTGCTCCGCTCAGATATGCGAGATACCCCGGGTATAGTGGGATAATGCAGGGGCTGGCACTGGCGAGTAAACCGAGACTGATTGATGTGAAAATTGCATCCATAAGTTCACCTTTTCACGATTGGCTGCGGTGACAAACGATCATCCGCAGCCATTTTTTACCTCATAAGTTTACATGCCTTCTGACAAGAAAGGTTCAATGAACAATTTAAGATCTTCCGCGCTTTTAAGCCCCATATTCATGGGATGTACAACTCCCTGACGATCAATGATTAATATCGGGGTCAGCGGTGGATTTAGAAAATTCGCACCATACAAGTTGGCGATTTCTCTGACAATCTCAAGAGAAGGAATTGTGTAAATCCAGTCAAATCCGTTGCTTTCAACATACTTCTTCAAATCTTCTGCTTCTTCATTCTGGTCAACATCGAACCCGATCGAAATCAAGCCTGAGTCTTCTCCGAGCTGCTCATGCAGCAGTTTCACCTGTTCTTGCTGCTTTAGGCAACTCGAGCACCACATGGCTAAATTCTCGACCAGCACCACTTTACCCGCGAAATCAGTGAGTTTAAAAGTTTCGCCGGTTTTTATGTTTACCAATTCGCTGGTTAACCAGGTGGGTAATTCAAGAGCTTCATCTGGCATTACTTCAGCCGTAGCCTCAAGCATCGGTTCTGCGGTTTGAACCTTAATTTCTTCACTGTTTTCTTCAACCATCACTTCTGTTGCAACATTCATTGGTGCACAAGCAGTAATCACAAACCCAGCCAATAACAAGGGGATCAACAGTTTCATTTTTATGCCTCCATTAATTAGATATATATTATCATATTTATGATATATATTAACATGCCAAATATTAGAATTGTGTATATAAAAAAACGCGGTGAGAATTACTCAACCGTGTTTTTGTTGCCAATCCAATAGTCTACTAACCTATATGAATACCATTAGTGGTAGAGGGTTTGTCCTATGGCAAACAAACCCTCTACCATCTCCAAGGTCTACAAATCGTTGAGTGCTGTGGCAAGAACTAACAACACAAAAGCTGCTGCCACCATCCAAAACGCGTATGGCGCTAACGCCGGAATCGGTATCAGTGTTGACAAAATACCAAGTCCGCCAACGATAACGGCAATCCACCAGGTGACAACTTTCGGTCTACTGAGCTTCATAAGATTTTTCTCCATTTCAGTATAATTTTTACATCCATTACCGGCTCAATTTTTCTTCGTTCAATCAATATTGCCATCGAAGAATTGATTTCTGCTCATCGCAGAATCTTTTCTACAATTTCAATGGGCGTCTTCGCCTTACAAGCAAGTTAATCGCGATGAAAATGATCGCAATGCCTAGCAGGAAACCGAAATTATATGAACTACCGTCGTTATGCACTTCATACATTTGCACATTCGGATTGATCAATGAAAAAATTAGCGTCCCCGGAGAAATGAAACCATGCCACACCCCAGAGAGGATGCCGCCGACCAGGCCGTGTGCATCCCCTGTGTTAACCAAGGGGTTAATGCCAGGAGCATTTAGTTGGATTTTGAATCCGGTAACATCCATTTTCTCATTGGCATTTGGCACAGGTGTGGTGATTTGAATGCCAGAACCCGGCGTACAACCAATTAGCAACGTAAATGCAATAATGAGTACCACAATAACGATAAGCTTCTTCATTAATTTCCATTCTGTGTACAGTTGAATTGATATAGATATAAGGCCATAGAATCAAATGTCCAATACTTGATGACCTGGCCATCGGCTACCAACTCAATAAAACGAAGGCCGTTACAAAATTTGTTGATCTGTATGGATTTAGTGTAAGTAAAAGTAACTGTTTATGTCCCAAAAAAAATATCAAAAAATCCTATTATTTTGCTGTATTTTTATATTTCATGCAGGAATCACCATAAAAACCTCTGAAAGGTCACCCCGTCAAGGTGATCCACATAATATCACGGCATGAGACACCCCAACCGACAACCCGGCGCCTCATAGAAACGTTTTTCACATGAGTTATTCTCCGGGGTCTACACATAGACACCTCATTTCTTAAGCCTGTGAGCGAAAAAAACCGGAGGATAAAACCAACACCGGATTAATCGGCAGACACCCAAAAAAATGACATGGAAAAGAAAATCAATTACGAGATTATTGACGCAGCCAAGCTCTCCATTTACATCCAAAAGACTAACGAAGGTGCTGGCCAAGCCCTTGATATTTCTTAATTGGAAGCAAAATTGCTATAATTAACTACTGATCCCTTACCATTGATGCATATCATCACATTTTCATTGACATTCTATTGCATCCCCTAGTGAGCTCTTTTTTTCTCAGGAGAATTGTAATGGACAAAAAACGGTACATATTCATTATTACTTCATTATTGTTTTTCCTCATTGGATGCCAATTATTTAATGGCGCAATTGCCCTGATTGATGATCAAGAAACCAAAGACACTATAATCGGACGAGCGCTGGATGTCATCACAGAGGATAGAAGAGCAAAGGAAACCCACCAAGTAATTGTAGATGATGATTTGCTGCCAAATAGCGCACAGGAATATGCCTGGCAAATGGGAGACCGCTGTATTAACGCACCAGGAAGTGACCCATGTCCGCTTGAAGCTTGTGTTGTGAATAAAGATCAATATACAGTAGAATTTGAAACTCCTGTTGAGCTATTTGGCAAAGCCAACCCTGATAATTATTCATGTGGTGCAAATTACAGACTAACAAACAATTCGGGCACAAATATAATGGTTTGGCATAATATTCTTAGCAGCGACGACAATTTGACTGCTGTTAGTGCCGTTCAAATTGAGACAGATGACATCTTCGAAGAATACCATTTTAATTTTTTTAACCGCCATGACGGTCTGGTAACCTATCGGAGTATCCCAAAAATTTATGTCCTTTACAATAATCCCCACTGCGATTGGATAGAGTACGTCAATCCAAAATTGGATAAATTTGCCGTGACATTGGTGAACCCGTGTGATAAGTAATTGAGGGATCAATATTTGAATTGACCTGTATATTTAGATTGAAACCAGGCTAATTTGTGGTTTGTGATTCTATGATTGCAGCTTTTGATCCTCTTGCAAAATGAATCGTCTTTATCACCAGCCACCAATGCATTGACAGCAGACCAGCGCCGCCTAACACGATCAGGACAACGATCATCCCCTGTGTCACCTCAAAATTGAGACGCAGCATGCTTTCAAGGTTGGCCGCGGTGGTCGGATCTCGCAAAGCCAGAAAAGCGGATGAAGCACAGATGAACGCCAACACCCCCGTGGTGAAAAGGTTAGTTCTCAGTGTCGTTCGATTTTCAGCAACTGCTGGGCTCTTTTGATGCGCAAATTTTCGTCCGATGACCAGCCCCGCCGGAATCGCCAATGCCAAATTAAACACTGGCACACCCATGAAAAAGCCAAACACACAAATAGCATAGAAAAAAGAATACCCATCCAGAGTCTAAGGTCCATCTCGAAAGCCTTCGACACCCACTTCTTGAGAATAAGCGCATCAACAATGATGCCAATAATCAATCCAACAAGCGCCGCAATGAACACCCAGGCATTCGAAGCCATTTGGCTGGTGCTCCACCAACCCGCCAGGAATCCGATCAACGGAATAATCGCACCCAATACTATTCCAAGAAACAATTTTTCATATTTACACATAATCAATCCTGCCATTCAAGTGATGATTCCGGTAGAACCGGATGTCGTTATTGTAGTAAGTGGAGAGTATCACTTGCTCTCAATATTTTTCAAAACCTATCAAATGTGATTGTAAATGATTTACCTTACAAAATGTACTAGATACTTGACATTATGTAAATCATTTGTTACTATATGTTCACAATTCAATACATTCGATTAGGAGAAAAAAATCATGTCTTACCAGGAAAAGAAAACACTCGCAAGCATCACCTCCGGCGCCCTCCTTTTGGCTGCCTATTGCCTCTATGCCTTCAACCCCACCAACACCCCCGCGGACCTCAAAGGTTGGGCAACCACCATGTTGATCTTCATTGCCATCGGCATTGGCGCTACCATCATCATCCAGATCATTTTCCATATTTTCTTCTCAATTGGCGTCGCCATCCAGGGAAAGATCCAGAATAGAGAATGCGGTGACAAAGAAATCGAAAAAAACATCAAATTGGAAATGGTTGAAGACGAACGCGACAAATTGATCGAAATGAAATCCAACCAGGTTGGGTTTGCTGTAGCCGGCTTTGGATTCGTCGCAGCCCTGCTGGCCCTGGTGTTTAATTACTCACCTGTTTTCATGCTCAACATCCTCTTCATCACCTTTAGTTTTGGCTCAATTTGCGAAGGTATCTATCAATTCGTTCTCTACCGCAGAGGATATACCCATGCCTAGCCCAATTGTGATTACCAACAACATTCGCAAGCTGCGTTTCTTTGCTAACGAGATGACTCAGCAGGAACTCGCCGAAAAAGCCGGTGCTTCACGTCAGACCATCATCGCCATTGAAGCCGGCAAGTATTCCCCCTCGCTCGAAATGGCCTTCCGCATTGCAGATGCCTTTGGCGTCTCGATCACAGAAGTCTTCGAACACGAAGTCAAAGAAAAATAACCAAGGAGAATATGATGAAAGTTTGCATCATTGGAGCATCTGGAAAACTCGGTTCTTATATGGTTCAACATGCACTTGATCGTGGTTATGAAGTGGTCGGTGTTTGTCGCAAGCGAAGCGTAAGCAAATTGGATAAATTCAAAGATCGCATCACGATCATCCCTGGTGCCACAAATGACCGCCAGGTGATTCAACAAGCGGTCGCTGGCTGCGATGGCGTCTTATCCGTGCTCGTTCCATGGGGGATTCAAAAATATTCATCAGGTACAGCTCAGGCTGTTCTCGATTATGCGCAGCCAGGAGCGCGCCTGGTCTTTTCGTGCGGTTGGCATATTACTCGTGACGGAAAAGATGTGTACTCCCGCTCTTTTAAGGCTTTCCTCAAGGCATCAACTGTAATTGGCAAGCTGCTGGGTGCCGCGGAAATTGAAGACCAGGAAGAAGCCTGCCGCAGGATTTTTAACAGTCAAACAAAGTGGACAGTCGTCCGTGGCAGTGATCTTGAGGAAGGCGAAAGTCAAGGTCTTCCGGTGTGGAGCCGTCACATCGGTGATCCTATTCTCAAGAGCAATATGACCCGTCGGGTGGATTTTGCCCTGTTCATGGTAGCCGCACTAACAGACGACTCACTCATACACGAAGCCCCGGCCATTGTTGGTTGTAACACCCCATCTGCGCTCGCGCATCGCTAACAATCGAGGTGGCTTGACAAGAACTCACCCCACTCGAAATAGTCTTCCATATTGCAGACGCTTTGAGCGTAACAAATATACAGATTTTGGTTTACGATGTGAAAGGAAAAATAATCATGACTGCTTTTAGAAAGAATTCAACCTTCACCGGTGTTTTTTTCATCCTTGCCACAGTTTTTGGTTCAATTTGTGCCTTGATCTTGAATCCAATTCTTGGAGCCCCCGATTATTTGGCTTCAATGGCTGCAAATCAGAACCAGGTGGTTCTGGGCATCGTTCTAAATTTTGCCATGGCTTTGTGTTGTGCCGGAGTTGGGTTCGCCTTATTCCCTGTCTTACGAAAATACAGCGAAGGCTTTGCCATTGGAGCGGCTGGCTTTAGGATTATCGAGAGTGTTTTACAAATCCTTGGTGCAATTTTCATGGTTTTTCTGCTGGAATTAAGCCGGGAATATGCTCTGGCTGGCTCACCATCCTCATCCCAATTTCAGGTTATTGGGGCCGTCATCCAGGCAGGTAGTGATTGGATCAACAATTCCTCCATGCTGCTTTGTTGGGGCATCGCTGCTATCTTGTACTACTCTCTTTTCTATCAATATAGACTTATTCCTCGATGGATTTCGCTTTGGGGATTGATCGGCATTGCCTTGACCATAATCGTGGGTATATTGACCATGTTCGACTCTAAATTTGTTTCACTTCAATTTGCCTTCGCACCCATTGCACTTCAAGAAATGGTGATGGCGGTCTGGCTGATCGTGAAAGGATTCTCATTACCCAAAACCAAAGAGACTCAACTCTCAATCTAAAACAATTCAATCCAACACCAACATTTACTTTAGGAAAAATATAATGAAAAATTTACAAAAAATGGGCGGTTTCGCCGCCCTGTTGATGGCGGCTGCCTATGTGGTTATGATGCTGATCTTTATTGTGATCTTGAAATATCAAACCATCACCGACCCGGCACAAAAAATGGCCCTGGTCGTGGATCAGCCCAACATGATCTTTCTCTCAAATATCTTTGGTTATGTGTTTTTTGGCTTGTTCCTGGTCGTCCTATGTCTGGCGCTTTATGACCGCCTGAAAGATGGCTCAACTGGAATGGTTCAGGTTGCCGTGATCGTTGGCATCATTTGGGCAGGCTCATTGGTAGCCAGCGGTATGGTGATGAATGCTGCTATTGCCCCAACTGTTGCCTTATACGCCAGTGACCCTGCTCTGGCAACCAACAACTGGTCATTGATAGAAACAATCTCTGGTGGCTTGGGCAATGCCAACGGTGAAATTTTGGGCGGCGTATTTACTTTGCTAATTAGTTGGGCTGCTTTAAAATCAAGTCAGCTACCAAAAGTTTTGAATTTGCTAGGTATTGTTGTGGGTTTGGTGGGGATTGTTTCCCTCGTCCCCATGCTTAACAGCCTCGCCATGCTGTATGCCGTATTGCAGATTGTCTGGTTTATCTGGCTGGGAGTCATCTTCCTGCGCAAGAACCTAGATTAAAAAACGCCCTAATTCTACTCTGAGCCGAGTTATTAAATTACAATTCGGCTCAGAGTAGAACAATTATTTTCACAACGGATTCCACGGAAAGGAACAATATGAAAGCAGTTGTTTACGATAAAAGCAATTCCCCTGATGTTCTGGTGCTGCGCGAGGTGGATAAACCCGTCCCCACCGGCGATCAGGTCTTGATCAAGATCATGGCCGTCTCCGTCAACGCCGCGGACTACCGCTCCATGCGTATGGGTATGATCCCAAAAAACAAGATTTTTGGCGCGGATGTGGCCGGTATTGTTGAAGCAGTAGGCGCAGAGGTCAAAAAATTCAAGATCGGAGATGAGGTCATTGGCGACCTCGCTGGTTTTGGCTTTGGCGGCTTTGCAGAATATGTCGCAGTAACCGAAAAAGCGCTTGCACTAAAACCGGCTGTTGTTACCTTTGAATCCGCCTCCTCAGTACCCATGGCGGGGATCACAGCCCTGCAGGGTCTGCGTAACCTCGGCAAAATCCAGCCAGGACAAAAGATTTTGATCGTCGGCGCTGGCGGCGGGGTGGGTAATTTTGCCGTGCAGCTTGCCAAATATTTCGGTGCCCAGGTGACCGCCCTCTGCGGCCCCAAAAATGTAGACACCGTGAAATCGCTCGGCGCGGATCGCGTCATCGACTATACCATTAGTGACTTTACTGCAGAAAACAACAAGTACGATCTCATCCTTGCAGTCAATGGCAGTTTCCGGCTCTCAGATTACAAGCGCGCCCTTACTTCTAATGGGATATTGGTCATGGCTGGAGGAGCGTTGTCACAAATTTTCAGTGTGATGGCTTTCGGTTGGTTATACTCTCTCGGCAGCCAAAAAATGGTTACACTCGCGGCCAAAGCAAGCACGGATGATTTGGCCTTTTTGATCAAACTGGTTGGAGACGGCAAACTCAGCCCTGTGATTGACCGCACCTACCCTCTCGCTGAAACCGCCGAAGCCATGAAATACGCCGCCCGCGGACACTCGCTCGGCAAAGTGGTCATCACGGTTAACAATTAGTCATTAACCCATTTTTCTCATCCATGCTATAATAGCGGTATCGTTACCGGAAACGATACCGCTATTTCTAAACACCGGATTTCTTGTCTGGAGGCTTTCATGAATCAACAATTAAAAGACAAAATGATCAACGCTTCCATCACCATCACGGATCAGAATCACCAACCCTTGGCTAACCAATCCGTCACGGTTACCCAAACCAATCATAAATTTTTATTTGGCACAGCCGCTTTTGACACCATCCCCCTGACAAACGGCGAATACACCGGCGCCGCTCTTGAAAAAGCGGAGCAGCTTGCCCAAAACTTGCTTCAGTTTTGCAATGCCGCCACCCTGCCCTTTTATTGGGGGCCGTTTGAACCGCAGCGCGGAGCGCCGCGCACCGAGGCACTTAAACAGGCCGCCCGCTGGTGCCTGGATCACCATCTAAAAACCAAAGGGCATCCCCTTTGTTGGCACACCATGACCGCGGATTGGCTGCTTCAATTGGATAACGCCTCCATCCTGAAAGCTCAAAAAGACCGCATCATGCGCGAAGTCAATGACTTCCGCGGATTGATTGATATGTGGGATGTGATCAACGAAGCCGTGATCATGCCTATCTTTAACAAAAACGACAACGGCATCACCCGCATCTGCAAACAAAACGGCCGCATCCAGACCATTAAGACCATGTTCGAGACCACCCGCGCCGAGAATCCCTCCGCCGTGCTCTTGATCAACGACTTTGAAACCTCCCCCGCTTATGACATTCTCATCGAGGGCTGTCTTGAAGCCGGCATCCAGTTCGATGTCATCGGCATTCAATCACACATGCACCAGGGTTGGTGGGGACTCGAAAAGACCCACGAAATCCTTGAGCGCTTCAGCCGCTTCAACCTACCCATTCATTTCACCGAAACCACCCTGGTATCAGGTCAGCTTATGCCCCCCGAAATCGTGGACCTCAACGACTATCAGGTCACCGATTGGCCCTCCACCCCCGAAGGGGAAGAACGCCAGGCGCGTGAAGTGGCTCAACACTACGAAACCCTTTTCGCCCATCCACTGGTTGAAGGCATCACCTGGTGGGATCTTCAAGATGGCAATTGGTTGAATGCCCCAGCCGGTTTGATCCGCAAAGACGGCACGACCAAACCCGCCTATGGCGAGCTGCTCAAACACATCAAGGGCGAATGGTGGCTGCCCGCCACTCAAATGTCCACGGATGCCAGCGGCAAACTTCACCTCTCGGCTTTTGCGGGCGACTACGAAATTTTTTTTAACGGTCAGCAGCAGACATTCAATTTTGACAAGAACAATACAAACCCGGTGGTCACATTGAAGCTGAATTAAACACAAGCTTCAATTTACTAAGTTTATTTCATCTCTCTCCTATTGATTGTACGTTGATACACACCCTCATCTGTCCCGGAAGAGGGTGTGTATCATTAAATACCTGCCTTAGTACACCGGGAATCTTACAGATTCCCGGTGTCTGGGGGTAATTAAAATCAAAATTGTTTTTGCTTGAAGTGATGCTTTTTATCTAAAGTAAAATTGTGACACAAGCACTATAATTACTCAGATACCATAATTTGGAGCACCCATCATGCACCTCTCAAACTTTCACTGGCTCTACCCCCCAAAACGCTTTGAGCTTTCCCCCGACAAACTGACCATTTTCACCGATCCCGACACGGATTACTGGCAGCGCACTTACTATGGCTTTCAGCATGACAACGCCCCGGCATTTCTCACCACGGTCAGCGAATCAGAATTCTCTTTCACTGTTACCACCAAATGGACGCCTGTGAAGCTCTTCGATCAGTGCGGCGTCGTCCTTTATCAAGATGCCGACAACTGGTTCAAAGCCTCCGTGGAGTATGAATCCCCGCAGAGCTCAAAACTGGGAAGTGTCGTTACCAACCTGGGATATTCTGACTGGGCCACCACCGACATCAGCTCAGCCCAAAATGAAATGACCTACCGCCTCAGCCGCCGCGGACAGGATTTCTGCATCGAGAACGCCTTTGACGGCATCAGCTTCAAGCAGATGCGCATCTTCCACATGCACCAGAGGTTGGAATCGGTCAACATCGGCGTCTATGCCTGCAGCCCGCTGGATTGCACCATGCAAGCCGAATTCTCAGGCTTCACCTTCGGTCCCTGCCTCTGGCCGCTGCACAATGCATAAACGTGTTCTTCTTATATTCCTGTCAGTAAGGAACTTTTTGATAAAAAAAACGGAGATAAACTCCGTTTTTTGTTAATTAGTTGCATTTTTCTTATAACGAAATCACTTTTTATCAGAGATCGTGCCTTCCGCTTCAAGTTGGGCGCGGCATTCTTTCAAATTGGCGGTCGTCTGCGGATATTGCATCTCAAGGCTTTTCAACTTATCTACAACAATAGTAGCTACCATCAGGTTGCGATACCAGTTATGGTTTGCCGGAATGATGTGCCAGGGAGCCTCTTTGGTGCTCGTCACTGAAATGGCTTCTGAATAAGCCTTCATGTATTGAGGCCATAAACCACGCTCTTTAATATCCGCGACATTGAACTTCCATTGCTTTTCGGGGATGTCAATCCTTTCAAGCAGGCGCTTTTTCTGTTCTTCAAGATCAATATTTAGAAAGAACTTTATCACCGTTGTTCCGGTTTCTGTCAATAAACGCTCAAAATCGTTGATCTGCTTATAATGCCTTCGCCAGACTTTTTCAGGTTCAATTTTGTGAACTCTGACCACCAAAACCTGTTCATAGTGCGAACGATTGAAGATCACCAATTCACCTTTGCCCGGCACCTTGGGATGCACACGCCACAGAAAATCGTGATCATTTTCAATCTCGGTGGGGACTTTAAAACTGGCCACATGCACACCCTGGGGATTGATGCCGGCAAAAACACTCCGAATGGTTCCATCTTTGCCCGCTGTATCCATGGCTTGAATGATGATCAGAATTTTGTGCTTGTGCTCGGCATAGAGCACTTGCTGCAAAGATTCAAGCTCTTGCTGAAGTTCGATTAACTTCTCTTGCCCTTTTTCTTTTTTGCCTTTCCAATCGCCGTAGTCATCGGGGTCAAAGTCTTTTGTGATGTCAATTTTTTGATGGAGTTTTACTTGATAGTTTTCCATTTTCACTCCTCGCTAAAAAGCGTATCAACCGGTAATTTTTCTTTTGATAAACCATTGTACATTGAATTCGAAATCAAGTCGCAGCAGGATGGGTTCGGTTGCGCGGTAATTGCGCCCCACATGACCCTCGTTTTTTGAGGGCGAGAAAAGTTGAATCTACCATCTCACAATTACAAATATCACCAGTTTCAGGTTTTCACTAAAAAGATTTTCTCTGCGTACTCCGCGTCTCGCTCTGCGCACTAGCGCGTTTCACACACTATGTGCCGCGTGAGATTAAGCCCTTAAAACTTTCCCAAGCACATCCGCATTGGTAAAATTGGACGAGGCTTGCTCACAATCTGATAATTGGGGTCACACAAAGATTTCAAAAATTATAGGTGATTATTAAACAACAAAGTCTCAAATTGAAAATTAATTATTTCCAACAAACATTAGCCAGCAAGCCAATCATAATATTTTATTGAAGGATCTTCAGGGTAAACCTTATTCCATACCTCATACCAGGTTTCTGCTGTATCGGGTTTTCCTTCAGCAACACTCAAATCAATCTGGCAGGCACAGAGTGCACTAAATTCAGTCACATGAAATTCTTTTTTCAACATTATCTTGTCTAAAACCGCTTGACCTTTTTTAAAATCTTTATTCGCAATTAATCTCCTTACTTTAATTACTTGGACAAATAAATAATCAGGAAATTCACTTGCTATTTGCCCTATTAGTGCTTCTGCTTCAGTAACTTTATTTTGCAATTTTAGCGATACAGCCAAATTGTATTGCAAACTTGGATCGTTTGATTGGATCTGTATTGCTTTTCTAAATAAATTCTCAGCTTTGCTGCCATTTTCATCTCGCAACGCTTCGATTGCATCTTCAACAATTGGAATGACTTTAGGTTTTAGTTCAGTCTTACTTTTTTTATCAAATATGATATTGAAACCAAGCATCAGAATTGGCCTTAGAATACCTTTTGACCACATTTTTACAGTTTGCCCGTTCTCAAAAACACCTATTCTCGATAGAATTTGGCTGATTTCAAACCTGATTTGATCTGAGCCTTCTTTGCCCATTGAATATTTCTTTAACCAATTCATGGTCTCGGTATCTGCGCCCACTTCAATAAGTTGCAGCGCTGTTCCTTTTGATAAACGATCACCGCTCATGATTGCTGCTCGAATAAAGTGTGGCAGTTGTGGAAATTTGGAAATTAACGAATTTGCATTGCCAACCAACTCAAAATCTCGCCTCTGTTTTGAAAATTTTTCAACTTCAGAAATAAATTCATCAATTAGTGTCGTTGAAAACCATGAATCAACACTGAAATCTTGTGGACAATCACGTTCATAATTTGGTTTTTTTATTTCGTTGAGATTTTGCTGGGCAATTACATAAAACGGAGCCTGTTTTACACATTTTTTCCAATAAGTCCTGGCATTACCCAAATTTCCCCGCCGGTATTCGGCGACAGCACACCAATGCCAAAATAATCCGTCAATATCCGTGTACTCCTTCTCATTCTTTGCCATTTCCAAAACATTTACAACCCCTTCATCATCCCCAATAAAGCACAAACCTCTTACTTTTTTACCCCAATCGTCGGACGAAAGGACAGGAGCATTTATTAATTTTTTGGCCAATGGCTTTAACTTTGCATGATTCCCAAGCATAAAATTGTAGCAACAAAGTGAATAGAGTGTATGCACATTTTGTGGTTGAAAATTCAGCACTTTCTGAGAATTCTCAATTGCAGATTCAATATTCCCTTCCAGAAAACAAACATGACTTAGATTGTTGTGAACAGGGGCGAATTCAGGTCTTAGTGTTAAGAGTTCTGCCCCAATTTGCTTACACCTTTTATACTTCCCTTCCGACATCAAAATCTGAATTTCTTCATGTTTGGCGTAGAACTCAATCCCTGGCTCCAAAGAAAAATCGAGCAATTTGGAAGAGTATTCCAAATCAAGTTCCAGTTTTTCTAATAAATCCTGATTTTTTTGAAAATTATCATTTTGCGGCCAATGTTTATTGATTTTTCGCAGCAATTGCAGACCCAAGGCAAGAAAATTATTCTTTAAATAGGCATCCGCCAGTAAATATTTAATCTGGAGCGAGTTGTTCGTGAGTAAATCCATTTGAAGAATTACCTTCAAACAGCCATCAACGTTTTTTAAATCGTTATAAGCCCAGGCGGTTAAACTCAGAATTTCAAGGTTGTTTGGATATTTGCGATTCAAAAACAATAATTGTTCCAACGCTTCACCCGATTTATGATCTTCAAGCAAGGACTCAATGAACTCTAATTGATCCATCAATATTCTGGGTTTTGGGGATGAAGTGAAAAGAGGGTTGATGCTTTTGTTATTTTTCATAATTTCTCTTAATAGGTTCGATGATTTGGCGTTTGATTTAGTAATTATACAAAACTCTTTGATATCTCTGGTAGCGAAAGGCATGGTTGAATGACTTTTTCAGGCAACCCGGTCTTTTTCCAAATAATTACAGTGATATTTTGCTAGTTAAAATCGATTTTATACAGCTCTTCTCCGCAATCTCCGCGCCTCCGCCTGAGATTAATCCCTCAACAACCTCCCAAGCACATCCCCATTGGTAAAATCGGACGAATCCAGCTTGGTATCCAACCCCACCAACGTGAGATCAATGGCTTTCAACTGCTCATCCGTGATCGCCGCGCGCAAAGCACTCACAATCTTGCCTGCCCCAATCACCTTGTACGGACGGTTGTAATAGTTGGTGATCACCCTCTCTACCCTCGGCACCCCCGCGGATGCATTCTGCAGCGCCAGCACAGCCATATACAATTCACTCACCAGCGTCTCGATCTTTGGGGCTTCGTTTTCGCTTAAGAGAGCTTCCGCTAACGCCTTGATCTCGGGCAGTTGCAGCTCATCAAAAGCGCGTGAAAACCATTTGGAGTAAGGCACATAGGTTTCTCTCAACACAAAACAGATCTTCAGCATCGTGTTAACCATGCGCGCGGCCAGCAACTTCAAACCCACCAGATCGCCAAACTCAACCGCCCTGCCCACAAACGCCTCTTCATTTGAGACGCACTCCCAATAAGCCGCCAGCTTGACCAGCTTCACCTCGCGCGGATAGTAGCGCAGCGCCGACCGCATCTCGTTCAGGCGCCCCAGGCCATCGTGGAACACGCGTCCACTCGTTAGCTCCACCAGCCGCTGCTCGGGGATGCACAACCAGTCCAGGTGGGTGAGTTGAGACGCATCCTTGTGAAGAAACTCGGTAAAAAATCCATCAATTTCGAACACGTCGATCAGGTGATTGACCTCGCCTGACGGGTGCACCTGCATTTTCTGCGTGCCATCGGGACCTTTCTCGCTGAAATGCGTCGAAAAGCCCATAAACTCGCCCGGCAGATGCGCGCACAAATAAGCCTTAATCGATTCAATCCGCCCCACGTCTGCTTTGCCGACAAAAATCTGCATCCGCGGACCCCAGTTATGGTCCATGCTGGTGGCGTTGTCGTAGCCTAAAACATCCGACCCATACCCGATCAGGCTGGCCGAATAACATAATGAAGGGTCGTACTCCTTCATCAGCGGTCCGACGATTTCGGTGTAGTAGCGCTCGTTAAGGGTGAGTCCAGGGAGGAAGGTCATTTTTTTAAGTCTACTTGATCAAGGATTTCATTTATTTTTTCAACAGTTGAATTAATTGTTAGATGTGAAGTATCAATAAAAAAATCACCAATTTTTTTCCAATTAGGCTCAGAAATCTTTTTCCAATTATTCCAAATAATATTAAGACTATCTTCAGAAAAACTTCTTGTGGCTAAAAATCTTTGGGATAAAATTTCTTTATTCGCATATAGAACAATTACTTTGGGATTATATTTGTTTTTTACCCATTGTAGTTGTTGTACTCGATCAAAGTTGTTTACATTCTCTCTAAAAACAGTGCCTCCGCCAATGTCAAGTATGAAATAGTTATTATTAACTTTAGGAATAATTGATGGGAGACATTCGGAGAAATTTAAGTTAGATACGGAAAACGGCGAGCGCTCGCCCCGCCTACGATTCATATCAAGAATGCCCAATTTGTCAAAATCAAGATAAATCATTTTTCGACAGCAAGCAAGTTCACGCCCAATAGTACTTTTTCCTACCCCGCAAGGTCCAACCAAAATAATATTAATCAAATGGAAATCTCTTCCTCAATATCTAATTTCGGAAAATTGAATCATTATGCCAATTTAGAAAATCTACTGATGGGTAGAATTTTTTATTTTTTGGCAATCGGATTGATGATCCATGATACTGATAATACTCATGCCCATTTTCAAACTCTTCTTTAATTTTTCGACTTACCTCAAATTTAAATTCAGGTGTAATCGTTAAATATCCCCGGTCAAATAGTGCATGCAAATCCCGTCGCAATAAAACACCATTATTAACGCTTAACGGTCCATTTTCTGCAAAGGGTTTAATATGTGCAGCTTCAAGAGCCGGTAAAGTGCGTTCACTAGTAACTGCACATCGCCTATCATATGCGTCAGTCACAATCACTCGAAATGAGCCTTGTCCAAGACGCGGATATGTAAAAAACGGGTTGCCATATTGAGCTTGTAGTTCTCTTACCATCACTGGCAAACGTATTGATCCTTGTAAGTAATTCCAAATGGAGCGGCCTGGTTCAATTGTAAGATCATACGTTTTCCCTTGAACGATATTACTGCTCCAGTTTGAGGGTATAGGTATCCACCGCTCTTGAGGTAAGAAAAAGGGTTGTTCAAGAAGAATGCAACCGATAGAATAATCTTCAAATTTGTTTACTCCTAATTTTTTATACTTTTCTACTCTAGCCCTCATATCTTTTAGAGTGATTGCCCCATTTGCAACACCGAACGCTTCCCATGCCATGGATATTGGAAGGATAGTCGAATGGGCAAAAAAACCACCACCAACTATATAATTTTCTGGATGATGAAGTTTAAAAAGGAATAATTCCCCAATGGAAATTGCTTTGAATACTACTCTACCAGAAGGTTGCCAAAAATTAACTTCACTTAAGCCTTCTGTGCTGCTAAGAAGATTAAACCAATCTCGGTCAGTGATCCCAACAAAAGATTTCATTAATCGTTACCTATATAAAACCCCAAAAATTCATAATCCTAGTATTGATTATATAGGAATTTCAGGAAATCCGTTCTCCCCACTTGACATATGCATTATAATTAGAACAATAGTTCTTATTGGTGGTGTTCTTTAACAACTGAATCCCCATATTCCCCTGGCTAAGTAGGTTGAGTTGAGCGGTTAATTTACTCTATCTGTGTCTAATTTTAGTGTGTTTACTTGAAAACAGAGTCGTTTTAGTCGAATTGTTTTTTATTATTTTTTTTTGATTTCTGTACAATTCATGCGTCCGCAGCAAATATTAATTACCAATTCGTTTTGTCGTTTTCTTTTTAAAAACGAAACGACTCGCAAATAATCTTTAATTTCTGAATTGAATTTAATTGTTTTTGACGCGAACTTTGCGCCCCGAGCTGTGTTTGCGAGGGGAAGACGTAAAGAAAACAATTAATTTTACGCCTGAGATTTTACTTAAAGAGGTTTTCTTTGCGAGCTTTGCGCCTTTGCGTGAGAAAAGTTTTTATATAAAAAGGTCTTCTTCGCGATCTCTGCGCCTCGCGAGTTGTGCGCCCCCGAACGGAGTGAGTGGGGCAGCGTGAGAAAGATTTTCTTTGCGAGCTTTGCGTCTTTGCGAGAGAAGGTTTTACCTGATTACTTTCTTTGACCTGTCAATCAACAACAACATCACAAATCCCATAACAGATACCCCCAGCCCCACCATCAACATGAACGACACACCGCCGCGCGAATCCAGCATCAGGCCGCCCAAAATATTGCCCAACAGTCCGCTGATGCCCATCACCATACCCATCAACGCTTGACCCTTGTTCTGGTCTGCGCCGCTGATCACTTCGTTGACATAATACACCGACGCGGGGATGAACATGGCATAGGCGAAAAACTGCAGGCTCATCGACACATTTACCCAGAACACGCTGGGAGCCAGTAGCGTGACCACCGTCTTAATGATAAAAGCCACGCCTGAAAGCTTCATCAGCAGACCGGCGTTGTGTATCCGCTTGTAGAGCAGCGGGAAGAGCGCCATCGCTGGCAGTTCCACAATCGCGGCGATCGAGTTGGCCATACCCATATCCGCGCTGCTGCCGCCCACGTTTTCAATGATCTGGATCATAAAAGTGCTGATGGTCACATGCGAGAAAAACAAGATCGAGATACTGCCCACCACCCCGATAAAGCGCTTGTTGTTTTTGGCAAACTCCAGCAAGCCTGTGGGTTTAACCTCTCCCCCCACGCCGTCATCCCCGCTTCTTTTGGCCTTCTGAAAACTTAAGACCAATACCAATCCCAACAACCCAAGCGCGATGTTAACCAGCATGATCACGCCAGCGCCGAAATCATCCACCAGATAGCCCAACCCAATCGAGAGGATGGCATAGGCAAACGAGCCGATGCCGCGGGCCAGGCTGAAGTTGATCGGCACCCCGTTGTTGATGTGATCCATTGACATGGTGGTCACCAGCGGAACTTGCGTGGCAAAGAAGGTCAGCAAAATAACATACAGAATACCCACCCCCAGCACTGGCCTGGGGATAATGAATAACAGCACCGCAAAGAGGATCATGATGAGTAACATCACCGCCACAATCAAGCGCAGCGATAGCTTTTTAGTCTTGTCGGCAAAACTCGCCACCAACGGCTGCACTAAAAGACCCAAAACACTCGAAAGCGTGAGGGTTAAGCCGACCTGTGAATTGGTAAATCCGCGTGCCAGCAGAAATACCGCAGCGTATGAAAAAATGGAGCAATACCCCATGATGTAAATTGCCTGGATCATTGAGAAATGGCGTGTCAGTTTCTTGCCCAGTATTTTGTTGGCGTCCATGGCGTTCATCCTTATGGGCATAATTATAGTAGCTTTGCCCCTGTTCAGCGTCACTTCGCGTTGCACAACATCCCTTGACGATGGGGCCGAAAGGATTAAGATATACTTACAGTTGAACAACTATTCAACTAATAAGGAAAAAATTATGCCCCCGACCATCCTCGCTTTAGATACCGCTTACGAACTGGCTGAACTCTTCGACTCGCTCAGCGACCCCACCCGCCTTCAGATCATTTCGCTGCTCCCGGAGGATGACGAGGTCGGCGTCTCTGAACTCGTCGCCAAACTCAACCTGAGCAAATCGGCGGTTTCGCATCAACTGCGCGGATTGCGCGACAAACGCATCATCCGCACCCGTAAACAAGGCCGCAACGTCTTCGTCTGCCTGGATGACCGCCACGTCGCCGAACTCTTTCAGCGCGGCCTCGAACACATCCAACACTAATATATGCATAAAAATGTCTCTGATTTCATTTTTAGGAAATCGGAGACATGCACTAAAAAACTCACTTAGGTTCTAGGATTCTGGAACTTGCACTTACTAAACCCGATTAAACATTACTCAGCAAACAGACTCTGCATCTCAAGCTTATCCACCATGGCCTGCATCAGCCCATCAGCGGGCTTACGTTCAAAGCGGCTCGCGGCATCCAGCACCAGCGGCAAAATATGTATGTCTCCCGCCGAGTTGAGGAATAACCCTTCATTGCCCAACACCCAGTGTACCGCCAGGTCGATATCCGCCTGAGCCTCAAGCGGACGATACCATGTCGTACGCGTATGTTCGCGCTCACCCCAGGGCGTGTGCACCAGGGATTTGATAGTCTGCACAGCCACATTCCGTTTCTGGCAGATGGCGAGCAAGTTCAAGAAATCGCTGCGGTACTGTTCATTGATCCACATCAGGTAGCTGTAAGGCAGCAGCACAGAATCAAAATCAAAAAGCTCTAGCGCTTTGGTGTGCTGCGCTGCCGTGGTTAAGCCATGGCCGGTTATGCCGATGAAGCGCACCAGCCCCTCTTCTCGCGCACGGATGGCTGCTTCGAGCGCCCCGCCCGGCCCCATTGCAGTCTGCCACTCGCCCGGGTCAACCAGGTTATGCAGTTGGATCAGGTCGACCTGATCCACATGCAGCCGCTCCAGCGACCGACGGATGGAGTCATAGGCCTTATCGGCGGTTCGTTCTTCGGTCTTGGTCGCCAAAAAGGAGGGTCTCCCATGCCGGCTGATCCAGTTGCCGACATAAACTTCGGCATTGCCATAGCTTGCAGCCACATCAAAGTGATTGACTCCGCTGGCAAGTGCATGCTCAATCGAAGCGTCTGCTTCTTCCTGCTTTAGATCCCAATAAGCTGCTGCCCCCAACAGAATGCGTGAACTCATATGTCCGGTTCGTCCAAAAACATATTTAGCAATCATCAAATAGCCTCCAACAATATACTAATACCTTATCTTCATTATGCCATAAACTGAGTCAATCTTTAAGACAGACCCGCGCGTTTTTAAATCTGCGGGGATCCAAACTTTTTTGATTCTTTTGTGTAGTTTCGCGTAGTTCGTGGTTAAAGGTTTTTACAAAGAATGCACTCCAGCCTGCGCCAGAAAAAAATCTCAGAAGTACTCGTTTAGTAAGGCACCCTTCTCCCGCAATCGGGAGAAGGGATGGGGATGAGGGGGAAACAAAAAAGGTTTCCTTTGCGGGCTTTGCGCCTTTGCGAGAGATTGTTTTAATAATGAACCTCGCGCAACTTCGTGGTTAAGCACTTTCTAACAACAAAGGCTCTCTCACCATACACCACAATTCCAAATCATTATGCGGAAACTTCTCCGTGCTGATCAACTTAAACCCTTTACTTTCGTAATACGCCACATTCTTCTCATCGTGTGTTTCAAGATACACGGACATGCTGGCGGAATCCGCAATATCCAGCACCTTCTTCAGCAGCGCGGACCCAATGCCCGTGCCTTTTACTTTTGGGTCAACCGTCAATCCCCACAGGTAATAATGTAGACGTCCCATCATGAGCCGTTCATGCGTCTCGGCCACGAAGGCTTCACACACCTGTGATCGGTCAAAATCCTTCAAGCCTAAAACAAGCGGGGTAAACAGAAACCCGTGTTGCATGTATTCCCACTGAGAAATCTTGGTATGCCCGGGCGGCAAGGTAAAAATGACACCAGAGCATTCAGGGTTTGTGTAGACTTCTCCGTAGCTCAAGGCACACTTGAGCGTTTGCTCCATATACCAGGGCAGTTCCCACAATCGACGCTTTTCATCAGGAAAATAAAAGGTAAACATCGGATAGTTGAAAAATGCGGAGGCCACCACCGCTGCTGCTTTCTTCTTGTGCTTGGGGTCGAGCTCGATGATTTCCATAATTTCCCTCGTTGATAATCTGTAATTTTCTTCGTTACCAGTATTCTTTAATTTCTATATTTCAACATCCCCCATAAGTTATATTAAAAGGCACAATAAATTTTTCGTGTTTTTCGTGTATTCCGTGGTTAAGGCTCTTAAATAAAATACGTACCCTCCAATAAGTATCTGGAGAGTACGTTAAAACATAAATGTTTAAACTCTATTTCATCATTTGGATGACACATACCGCCAGCATGATCACCCAAACGTTATAAATCACCGCCATGATGCGGTTCGGCCAACCCAACAGCACCTTCGGTCCAACCCGCCCAGCGCTTGGATCCTTCTTGCGCGACCAGATGATGGATGCAAAGAACCCGATCATACTGAGCCAGTTAAGGATGGTAAAAAGGATGACATACGCTTTATAGGACGCCCAAAATGGACTTTGCACCAAATTACCCGCCACCAGACTGGCCGCAATAGGGAAGGTCAAAATCACAATCGATCCGCACAGGGTATGAATGGTATTATCCCGGCTGGTTGAGTTATCTGTGATCGCATTGGTCTTGAAAATGCCCGTGCCCACCAGCGCCAGCACAATAATCAAGAACCAAACCCAGCCGATGATTCCTCCCGCGGAACCGATGAAATGCCAGGCCACAATCATCATAAAGAGAACGCTGGCTGCCCAGGCGAAAAATGCTCCCTGCATCAAGGTGCCATATTTACCGATTTCGTACTCGCTGATCATGCGCCACTTGGGGTCAAACTCAGGTTTAAGCAAATGCAGCAAAGCCAGTGTCAAAATAAACAATACAGCAAAAACAATCACTGCAATACTCAATAATGAATAAATCATAAATCCTCCTGATTCATAAATGTTCTGAGAATATTATACGTTTTATTGAAGTAGTAAATTGGTATTAAAAAACAGTATGGAACCCTGTTTGAGTCCACACTGTTTTCTCAATTACAACATCTATCTTAGTTAATTGTTGCCATAAATTCAGGTGGCATCTTCTTCAACGGTAACTGAATCGGATAACTTGCCATCGGGGTATCAAAACCAATGCGATACCAGGCTCCATCAACTGGAGAGCCAAAACACATATCGATTTCACCGGCTTGAGGGTCGAAGATCATTGACCTCAGCGTACCGAACCATTCTTCATAGAAGTGGCATGCCAGCCCATTAGGATACTCGTCTGAAAGCAGAGACTTGATGGCTTGCTTACTCACTTTTTGTGGCCCGCTCAGCCGTGTTTGAATCGCGTCATAACGGGTCTGCGAGTTTACCCAGACAGGATCACGATAGGGTTCCATTTCAGGCAGATTAAAGTGATTGGTTGAACTGATCATTTGTTCGGCGGTTTTAGATTCAATTTTCTTGACAGCCTTGTGAGGGCCGAAAATTTCGATCAGCGCAGCTTCTCCAGATTTGTCTGCAACAATCAGATTCGGGTTCCCACAGGTTGGTATCTCTTTGATTAATTGAATCGCTTCATCTACTGTTTTACAGCGTTCAAGAACTGCTCGTATCACAAACCAAAACTGAAATCCATCCTGAATCGAGGCGCGCATCCCCGCTTCAAGCCCGGTTGGCATCCCGCCCGCTGACATCGTGACCACCAGGCCGTGTTCATTCATTCCCTCGGTGTAACCAAAGAAAATGAGGGATGATCCAATAAATGCAAACTTGTTGTTGGCTTGCAAGGTGCACAGACGCATGTCTTCAGTGTCCACACCAAACTCATAGCTCCGTCCAACCAATGTTCGTCCTTCGGCTGTTCGAGAAGGGAGTAAAGCAAAGTGGCTGCACTTTCCTTTGGGTAAAAATGTATAGGCGTAATACACGAGATCTGCCAATGGAATTCCCAGACCATCTGCAAAACCTTCCATTTCCGCATTGATTCCCGGGCAGAAATGTTCCATTTGTGACGATACTCGATTGAATTGTTCTTCTGTAAACTTTCCGGCGCCGGATTTAAGAAAACCTACGAATTGCGGAATATGTTTAACCGCTTCTGCCTGGAGTCTGCCTATTTGGTACGGGTCACCTTTGAGGTGAATATGTTGAAACACGACTTGCCGCTGTTGAGTCATTAGATCCTCCTTTTGAATGATCCAAGGATACCCGCGCAGCGTACAAATTGCTTTGCAAAGCTTGCCTTCTACTTTACAAATCTTGCTATTTAAAGCGGCACAATCGGAATGTAGATTTCCATTTCATACTTCCCCTCAGGATTGGTTTCAGGTGTCGATAAATAGATCTCATAGGGCGGTAAATCGGCAGGTTGAAATCCGCTGTCTACCAACCAATCACGGTACAAATACATATAAATCCCCTGGATTTCATCCAATGTACAGGTTACCCTGACTGTAGCACATTTTGAGCCAGCCAATTGCATATACCCAAAGGGAGGTTGCGGATGGATTTCATTTGGAACAGACAGACAAGCAAAATATCTACACTTATCTGAGGGAGTAATTAGTGGGTCATCATAAGAAATGCCAAGCACACGGGTATCTTTAGAAACTAAATCATGCGCTGTTGCCCATTTAAAGAGTTGATTCCAGCCTCTACAAATCAACTCAATTTTGTACCCCTTTAGAATCGAGACATAAATAAGGTTCCATGTTGGGACATTTCGAATTTCAACTTTCATTTTATTTACATCATGAAGAAATAATTTTTCACGATAAACATCAGGCAGAGCAGGTCTGCTTTCAGCCTTGCGATACGCGTTAGCTGACATTCCAAAATGGTTTTTGAACGAACGAGCAAAGGCAGAAGATGAGGAAAAACCGCAGTTCAAGGCAATCTGCGTAATCGAATACCCAGAATATTTGGCGAGCATATTTGCAGCTCTTTCGAGGCGGATTCGATTGAGAAAATGTTGGGGCGTCTCACCAATTAAAGCAGAAAAGAGTCGATGAAAGTGGAAAGCCGAAAAACCCGCATTTCTGGCAAGGTCATATAAAACCATTTTTTCATGCAGATGGTCATGCATATGCATGATGACTGCATCGACCCTTGCTTTATAGACTGACCTCGAATCTGGCACTTAAGACTCCTCACAAGTTTCATTTTTGTTCTGAAAATCGATTATTGATCACTGCGGTTGTATATCACCGAGATCAAATGGGATATATGGTTTTATTCATTTTTCAACAGTCAGTAACTGTGCTTTTTATTTATTTCTATCTTTTTTGGGCTTGGGAACCGGAAGCTCTTTTTCAGTAATTGTGATTAATTCACACAACCATTCCTTATCTTCAAATTGCTCTTCAATTAAAAAGGATAACTTCGCTCCTTGATATGGTGGTGCTTCAACAATTTCGCCTATGAATGCCCTGCCGCCATTAGTTGGTTTTACAAACAGTTTATTGTCACACACCAAAGCAACAACTTTTTCGTTGCAATAAATGGCATACTCGCCAAACATTTTCCGATACCTGATGGTGCCGGCTTGTTCCATTTGTTCAACCAGAAATTTAATAAAATCTTCATCAGATGCCATGTCTTTTTCTCTCCTAATTATGGAATTTATCAACGGATGATAACAAGCGCTTCCTAATCATTTATCAGCATCTCCCTGAGTTTGCACACTGTGTTCCAGTTGCGGTCAGTCACATCCACACCGATGATCTTCTCAGCAGCCGCTGCCAGCCTGGATTTACCTACCCCATCCGGTGCATAAAGGTAAAACACTTTTGGGGTAAGGCAGTAGTGTTCGCTCTCGGTCTTTAGACTGGTAAGCTTCTCGATATTAACATTCTCAGGCTCTGCAACCAAAAACCCCAGGTGCAGTGCGCTTGCATCCCCTTCAGGCACCGGAAACGGATTCTCATCAATAGCATTGTCAAGATCATCAGCAGTCAGAAGCAACACTTTAGGCGCGAACCCACACTTTTTTTCAATTTCAAGACTGATAGCATTGGAAAATTCAATCGTATCCACCTCATTGCATTGAAAAACTACATTGCCGCTCTGAATGTAGGTCTTCACACTTTCAGCCCCCAACCCTTCGAGGATATTTATCAATGTAGGCATTGGCAGTTTATTATGACCACCTACGTTGATTCCGCGCAATAGTGTGATGTATGCTTTCATATTTCCAATCCTTGCCCTTCCACGGATAATAAAGCTTCAACTTCCGAAAAAATAAACCGCGTTCTTTTGCGAGGAGAATAATAATTCCACCCGCGTTCTTTGGTGATCTGCCAAAATTCCGCCTGAACCGCTTTGTTGACCCAAACAGCCAGATCGCGAACATGGACAATTTTTGCCGCAATCTTCAATTTTCTGCATATGAAAAAGTAACAAGTTTCTATTTTAATGCCCTACGGCTTTTTGCACTTGCTTTCATCGCTGACTGTAATTGGGGTTTCCTTCACCATTCGAAACAAAAATAAATCCCAAATACACTGTATTACTTACTAAATCAATTTTTGGATAACACAACACTATTCTTTAAAAGTAACCAAACACAACAATTCTACATGAGAAACCTGATGAATCTTTGAATGTTTAATCAGATATCACTTCTAATTAAATATTTATCAGCGCTATCCCACCAACCGGTATCGGGCCTATAACCAGAGTTCGTGCATTCCAACCGCACCTTCAATAGCTTGATAAAGACACTCAAAAGAGTGTCGTCTTAATTATATACGTTCTAATCCCTTCGAGGGATGATATCGCAGCACCACTTTTCCCTTAAAAAGGTTCTGGCAATTTGAGTTTATCCTGCAAACCAAAAAACCCAAACCCTATACAAACCTCGAAATCCTTTGACATAGTTTATACAAACCTTATAATAGAGATTGTACATACATTGTACAAGATAAATCTAAGACGTTCAGATGAAAGGAATTAGTAAAGATGAAACACATTAAGTTTTTCAGTATACTTGTCACAATCTCAATCTTAATAGCTGCATGTGCACCCGTGGCAACTCCAGCTCCTACACAATCTCCAACAATGCCCGAACCTACCGCAGTTGAAGCTCCAGTTACGATTGTTGATATTGCAGTCAATGATGGTCGCTTCACTACACTAGTGGCTGCCCTCCAGGCAGCAGGCTTGGTCGAAACACTTCAAGGTGCCGGCCCATTCACTGTTTTCGCTCCGACAGATGAAGCCTTTGCCAAGTTGCCTGCAGGAACTGTTGAAGACCTGCTCAAACCCGAAAACAAGGATAAACTGGTTCAGATTCTGACCTATCATGTCTTATCGGGTAAAGTGATGGCCGCGGATGCAGCACAACTGACCAGTGCTGAAACGGTTGCAACGCTGCCCCTCACAATCAAAAACGATATGGGCAAGGTTATGATCAATAATGCTACTGTTGTATTGGCCGATGTTACCGCTTCTAATGGTGTGATCCACGTAATCGACACAGTTCTCTTACCCCCAAGTGATATCGTTGATACAGCGGTCGCAGATGGCCGTTTCACCACCCTTGTTGCGGCTGTTCAGGCTGCCGGGTTGGTTGACACGCTCAAGGGAACAGGACCTTTTACCGTCTTCGCCCCGACTGATGACGCCTTTGCCAAGCTGGCCGCTGGAACTGTCGAAACACTCCTGTTACCCGAGAACAAAGATCAGCTTGTTAGTATCCTCACCTACCATGTCGTTGCCGGATCTGTTATGGCTGCAGATGTAGTCAAACTGACCAGTGCTGACACTCTTAATACCCAATCCGTTACGATTAAAGTGGAGGATGGTAAGGTATACATCAATGATGCTCAGGTGATCATCACTGACATTCTAACTTCCAACGGAGTGATCCATGTAATTGACCAGGTCATTCTACCCCCGCAATAAAAATTTAACTGCAAAGTCTCATGGCCGCCCTCAGAACAGGCGGCCATGAATTTATAGTGGACGGAAAAATAAACAATGTCAAAAATTTTAACTTTGAGAAGATGTGTATAATCACAAGTAGGTCAGAAGGCGCTATGGAATTTAACAAGCGGTTGTGCATCCAAATTGCTAAAGACCTGAAAAATCACCACCTGCTTGGATGACTACAATTTGAGATAACAAAAGAAGGAAATAACCCATGAAAAAAAATAATCGCATTGCCTTACTTAGTCTACCAATAATCATCCTAATTGGCCTTTTGGTCGCTTTAGCAGGCAGCCAGGCAGGGCATTCAATCGGCAGCATCCCCATATTTGCATTATGTGTGGGGTTAGCCTTCCTTATCCAGTGGCTGGTGTTTATCCCGTCTTTCCGGCTACAAACTGAAAAATACTTCGACCTGACCGGAAGTATCACCTACATCACTGTGATAAGTGTTGCTGCTTTATTGAGCGCAGGGCTAGATGCAAGATCTATCCTTCTTTGGGCTCTAGTCGTTATTTGGGCAATCCGTTTGGGCACTTTTCTGTATAATCGAATCCACAAAGCTGGCAAAGATGACCGCTTTGATGAAATCAAGCCTTCCTTTGTTCGTTTTCTCAATGTTTGGACGATCCAGGGGTTGTGGGTTACCTTCACCATGGCTGCCGCGCTGGTTGCCATAACCACAACAAACCGCAAAGAGTTTGATGTTTTTACGATTATTGGTCTCCTGGTTTGGGTTTTTGGGTTCTCAGTTGAGATTATCGCTGATCGTCAAAAAAGTCGGTTCAGTGCAAACCCGGAAAACAAAGGGAAGTTTATTCAGACCGGTTTATGGTCTCGTTCTCGCCACCCCAATTATTTCGGTGAAATCGTACTCTGGATCGGCATAGCATTGATCGCTTTACCTGTTCTTCAAGGTTGGCAATGGGTCGCCTTGATCTCTCCCGTTTTTGTCACTTTGCTAATCACTCGTGTCAGTGGAGTTCCTCTGCTTGAAAAGAAAGCAGATCAAAAATGGGGCGGACAGGCAGATTATGAAGCCTACAAAAAGTCAACGCCGGTATTGATTCCTCGATTGTAACTATACTTATGATTATTTGATGATCCGAAAAAGACCGGGTTTTGTTTGATTTGGGTTTTAGGTAGAAACTAAAGAGAGTTATCAAAAACAATATAAAGCTCTCTAATCTCCGCGACAAAACGCTGAGTTACTTTGTGTATCTGATGCATTAGCGTCTTCAAGTAATCAACATCAGGGTATTCAATCAATGCACACTAAATAATTTCGACTACACCCTGGGCAGTGGCAACAGGTGGATGTTTATACCAATATCCCTTTATAGGCTTTTTGAATGTCACCTATTTCTAATAGCTTTTTATGGTCACTGACATTCTCTTACAAAGTTGTCATACTTCCCTCACTCACTCAGTGTTTTTTTGTATTCGGCAAAATCTAATTTTAAACTTCTACCCCATTACGGTTCACGTACACAGCGATAACTATGCCTGGGGTTTCCGCCTGCTTTATAGGTCTCGTTCACCCACCCATTAAAAGAAACAAAATAAGCATTGCGCTCATCAGCTTCTTCGGCAGCCCAATAATAGATGGGTTCCAGATCAGGCGCCCAGAGAGGCGTCTCTTTATCCGGTTTGATATCACAAGTCATTTGGTCGTAGCCTTCTCCCTGCCAAATACAGCCGGCATTTTTGCCATGTCTTGCAAATGCACCCGCATAATCACGGATAGTCGGCATGCGCCAGATATTCTGTGCTTCTGTCTCTAATGTAGTACCGTCTTCGCTAAGGAAAAGACAAAGATTGTACTTCAACATTTCTTCTTCAGTCGCAAATTCTCCATTTTTGGCATCATACCCGGGTTTATCTTGAAACCCAACCGGCATAACGCCATACAAAGCCACCATATTCCATGATGGATAACCGCCATAATCCTGTTTCCAATTCCAGCCTGGCCCTTCAGGCGCCCAAAGCAACGCTGATCCGTTCCCATCAATCAATCTGATGCCGCGTTCGCCGTCATCCATGCGTGTCAACACAAAAGGAAGGGAGTAGGCCGATAAGCCAATCAAAATAGCCAGCGGTGGGATTAACGCCAATAGAATCCAAAGATTCCGCCGCCACCATCTGGCATGCGGAGTCCATCCACGCGCAAGGCGACGTTTAAGATTTCGCCCTTCAATGAGCAGCAAAATACCCAAAAACACCAACGGAGCGCTGACCAAAGAGCCTGTAATATCACGGTCAACGGATAATTTTCCTTCCACAATATGGATATCCATAAACATAACAGTGAACAATCCGCCAAAGGTGACGATCAGCCATCCGCCGATTTGCGGCCATTTGATTGCCACCAGAGTCAGGGCCAAAAACGCCGTCCCTGGAATCAGGTAGATTAAACGGATGTAGAATGGCCCCCACCATCCTTCGTGGTACATTTCTCCGATGCTCCAGTAACACCACAATGAGGTGATGACTATCAGGAGGCTTTTTCCAATCCATCCGGCTGTGCGATCGTTAAAGATTTTTTTGATCATTCTTCCCCTCCAAATCCCTTTTGACAGCTCTTGCTGGTTTCTAATTACTGGTTACTCTCACCAATCTTCCCAGGTTCATAACCCAGCACCACAATGCCACAGGGAAAACTGATTGAAGACTTGAGGGTCAAATTCAGTCTGTTTTCCAACCCTTCAAAAATGGACAATCCCCTGCCAATGGCCGTCGGGTTGATAAACAAATGATACTCATCAATCAAATTAGCCTTAATCAAACCCGACACAAAAGTGCCGCCACCATAAGCAATTATGTCGTTGCCCGGTTGCTTTTTCAAGCTCAAAATCTCGTCTGACAGGTCGCCTTTGGCCAAAACGGTGTTTTCCCAATCGGATTGTGCCAGTGTTTGGTAAATACCACTTTGTGTGTACACGCAAATTTTTGTCCTGCGGCATGGTCCGGAGCTTTCGGGTTTGCAGCCACCCCCGCCCAATGGGGAATGAACCCTTGGGCCAGTTTGCGCCCCAGTACAATACAATCCACCGGATCTGTGAGTTCCTTCACATACTGGTTGATTTCATTATCCCAATCAAAGACCATCCAATCCATTTCGCCATTTGCGCCGGCGATAAAACCGTCTACGGTCATTTGCACTTGCAGCTTTAGCTTTCGCATCATTCACATCACTTTCTGAGTGCACCTTGGTGCTCTCTTGGGTCATTGTAACAACATAATAACCACAAAACAAATAAAAATGAGCCTTTCTCAAAGGATAAATCCCCTGAAAGACTCAAATCGGCAATGCGCGGTAACGCACAATCAATGTTGGTTAACGCATCTCTCTACCGCCGTTGATGTCAATGGTTGCGCCGGTCATGAAACCTGCCACCGGGCTGGCAACAAAGACGATACAGCGGGCAATTTCTTCAGCGCTGGCATATCGTTGAACCGGAATCTTCTTTTCGGCATAGTCAGGAGATAAAGAAGAGATTGTATCTTCTCCCATCGGCGTGATGGTGATGCCGGGTGCAACACAATTCACCCGAATGCGAGGCGCCAGATCCCGCGCCAGGCTTTTAGTCAAATTAACCAACCCGGCCTTGGCCGCTGCATAATGCACATGATTTGGTGTGCCCGTTTGCCCTGCCACACTCGCCACTGTGACAATGGAACCCCCTTCTCGCATAATCGGAACAAGCCCTTGCATCACATGGAACGGCCCATTGAGATTGACCTTCATGATCTGATTCCACTCTTCTGGTGTGATTTCCATCCAGGGGGTGACGAAATTCTGACCGGCACACATTATGAGAATGTCAATCGCCCCGACCTGAGTCTTTACTTGCTCAACCGCCTTATTAATCGCTATCGGATCGCTGATATCCATTTGGTTTAACCAGGCATGACGACCCTTTGCTTCAACCCCTTGAGCTGTTTTTCGAGCCCCGGACTCATCATGCCCGAAACTCACGATCACATCAGAACCTTCCTCGGCAAGGATGCCGGCCACCGCTGCTCCAATTCCGCTTGAAGCCCCGGTTACAAATGCGAGCTTGTTGGTCAATTCAAGATTCATAATTACTTTCTCCACGAATCAATTAATGAAAAATCAAACTACTAATCATTCTACCTCTACCAATTAAATATAGCTTGAAATCACTAATCACTACTCACATTTTACGAAGCACGGTTTACGGTTCACTAATTACTATTTACTGCTCTTAAACGGATAATTCAGCTAAAAGAAGTACAATATGTATGAGTAATAAAGAAAGGTTGTAATTATGAAAGAATCATCTTCTGAATCCAGAGCACAAATCGTCTATTTCTCTCACGGCGGCGGACCGCTGCCCCTACTCGGGGATGAAGCTCACAAAGCCATGGTGGCATTTATGCAGAAACTGCCTGAGCAACTACACAAACCCGACCTGATTTTAGTGATCAGCGCCCATTGGGAAGAAAACACTGCCACCCTGCTGTCAGCAGAAAAACCGGTACTGTTTTACGATTACTACGGGTTCCCCGCTCGGGCATACGAGATTCAATACCCTGTGCCAGGCAGCCCATCTGACGCAAAACGCATTGTGGAAATTTTGGAAAAGAATAATATCCATGCAAAACTTGACCCTCAGCGCGGGTTCGACCACGGCGTGTTCATCCCTCTTAAACTGATGTACCCCCAGGCGGATATCCCCTGTCTGCAGCTATCTCTGATTGCCGGACTTAATCCATCTATTCACCTTGCCCTTGGCAAAGCCCTTCGCGAATTGAACAACGAAAACATCCTGGTGATAGGGTCCGGTTTCTCTTTTCATAATATGCGCGCTTTTTCAATGGAATCAAAATCCGCCCCTGATGCGGGTAATGATGCTTTCCAGAATTGGTTGATCGAAACCTGCACCGCTGACCTACCCCAGGCAGAACGTGAGCAGCGTCTGGTGGAATGGGCCAAAGCGCCTGCCGCCCGCTATTGCCATCCGCGTGAAGAGCATTTATTACCCCTTCATGTATGCCAGGGAATGTCTGATCAACCGGCCAAGTTAATCTTTGATGATCTGATCATGGGCAAACGCGGCGTCGCTTTTAAGTGGTGAAATAACCGATTTTTAAGGTTCCTAATTCTTTTTTTTCAGAGTTCGGAACCTTGCTTTTAAAATGATATTTTATGATATTATTAGAATTTATATTCTAATAATATCAAATCAGGAATCATTAACTCATGGAAACCCCCATCGCCTACAAAGAAATCCACTGCGAAAGCGCCCTTAATCCACTTAAACGAAAAATACCCTTTGGTTGGGACCTGAATATTTACCGCGGATGCAGTCACGCCTGCCGATATTGTTATGCCATCTACTCACATTCTTACCTTAACTCTGATGGTTTCTTTGATGACATCCACGTCAAAACCAACATCGTTGAAAAATTGGAGCAAGAGCTAAGCTCACCCAAATGGAAGCGTGAGGTGGTCAACATTGGCGGCGTGACAGACAGCTACCAAAAAGCTGAAGCAACCTATCAACTCATGCCCGAGATATTAAAACTGCTGATCAAATACAAAACCCCTGCCATCATCTCAACAAAGTCCACCCTGGTGCTGCGTGATTATGACCTGATCAATGAACTCTCACAAATCACCTACATTAATATTGCAGCCACCATCACCAGCATGGATGAAACCGTACGCCAGAAAATTGAACCTGGCGGCGCACCTTCCGCCGAGCGGTTTGCCATGCTTAAACAGTTCCGCAAAACAAACGCTTCAGTCGGGCTGCACGTCATGCCCATCATCCCCTACTTGACTGATGATCGCGAAAACTTTGAGTCATTGTGTGCCAATGCGAAAGACAGCGGAGCCCATTATCTGCTGCCGGGAGTGCTCTATTTGCGCGGTGCTACCCGCAAGGTTTTCTTTGATTTCATTCAGCGCGACTACCCGCAGCTTTACCCCCAATTACAGGCGCTTTACAAGACCGGCGGTGCGGAAAAAAGCTACAAAGACCAGCTCTACCTGATGGTCAATGAACTGCGCAGCCGCTACGGCATCTCCTCCAGCTATTCCAAACCGATGAAAGAGAAGATGCATAAAGCATAATTATTACCCCTCTTCTTCATGGGTCACTGCCCAGCCATAACCCTTTACCTTCCACGCACCGTCTTCCTTTACCAGAACGAATGCCCAGCCCCCATCTTCCTGAAATGGAATTTCACCCTGCAGCCCCGTCCAATGCGTGGGCACAGAAACAAATGCCAGATCCTCGCCGACATTGAGATCGTGAACCTCGCCAAAGGTGTGCACCAAATTGATCGGCTTGGTATGCCACGACTTAACTATCGTTGACCAACGCTCAACAGCATCTTCACCTTCAAAAATGTGCGGCTTAAAATTTTCGATAATCACCACACCCTTTTTAGCAAAAGCGGAAAGGAATTTTTCATTTCCTGTTTCCATAAATCGGGCCACTTTTTCGATCGGTTCCAATAATTCTGCATTTAGTAGTTCACTCATAGGAACTCCTTTGATTAACACAAGCAAACATGGCGGAAATCACCCAGTCACAGGGTGCGGTCAATGAGCATTAAGTCAATACCAACTTGCAGCGTCGTTGAGGGCTCATTGACCCACCATAAATTTTTACCTGCTCAGCAAGAAATCAATGATGATTTGTTTCTCTTCTTCACTGATTTTCGCGCCATAGCCGATCATTCGGTCAAGCGTTATATTCCATTCTTCGCGAGTTTTGTTTGCCGAGTAAACCCGTGTAATACTATGTTTATTGTTCAGCTTGTCTAGAATTAAAGCTTCGACATCAATCGTTGTTGCTTCAGTGGACGCAACTTCAGTCTCCTGAGATACGACTGTTGGGGATTCTGTCGGGGTCACTTCTGCGACCTCGGTGGTTGCTTCTTCTGTCACAACTGAAAGCTCGGGGACCGGTGCATCTGCTTTAGGTGCACATGCAGATACTCCAAATACTATTACAATCGCTGTTACTAAAAATATTTGAACGAAGTGTTTCATTTTAAACTCCTAAAAGTAATTTTTGTTCCTGATGCTCAATGGATTGAGTAAATGTCGTCTGCCTAAGTTTATTGTCTTACCACGTGGTACTAGATCTCGGTTTCTGAATTGCTCATATCTTTGGGATCATTTTTATGATATATCTCTCGATATCCGCCGTTGAACATATATCCATGGGTTTCAATCCAGGCCCCCAGGGATTAGTGTGCCAAACCGAGCTCTTCAAACTCACCCTTGTGGACTAATGAAGCCACCAGCGTCTCTGGAACTATATAAACTTGAACTGCATCAGTACTAGAGATAGGTTTATCAATTTCAAAAACCGCTTCATTTTCCACCACATCTGGTGACTGATGCCATATCGAGAAAAATGGACTGAGCACTTTCACTCCATTTGTGGATATAAAATCGTGAAGTGCATGATGTGCTTTGTCAAAATAACCCGGCACACTGTCATTGGTTGGGATGGTCATTTTGTAAGTCGCAACCAGCATTGATGGTGTCGTTTTTAGTTCAACCGTGTCATCACTCACAAAAAACTCCTATTGGAGTTATTTTATCTTGTTTGTATATAATATTTATAAAAATTTACACACGTTAAACAAAACTTACATTATTATTTTCGACCAATCCAGCGGCGGACTGTCGTCATGTATTCGAGGTAATGCCCGCCAAACCTGGCAGCAAGATATTTTTCTTCGGGCACAATGAGTATGATGTGGCAGGCTGCCACGGCCGGGACGAGAAGAATAAATGCCCAGGTGATGCGAAACACCAGCGCAATCCCGATTAGAAAAAGAATGCCACCAAGATAAAGCGGGTTTCTGAAGAAAGAGAAAACCCCTGTGGTGATGATCTTGTGAGTCGCAAACCCGGGGTCTGTGGGTTGAGCATGCTTCGCGAATTCACGTCGCGCCAGCACCACCAGAATGACGCCTGCCAGAGCAAGCATCACACCAACCGCAACGATGATCGACATCAACCGTGTGGATGGAAACGGAATGGGCAGACCAAACTGCAGACCGATCCCGGCCAAAAACGGAATGCCCACCACTACCTCAAAGATTTGCCAGCCTCTGGAATGTGCGGCTTCTTGATTCACCACTTTTAAACTCCAACTTACAAACTTGCTGTCTGAACCTAATCTCGCAATTCGGTCACCACCAAGCATTTTGGACAAACTGAATAAGTGGCCTGCGGATCATCTTCCCACGTTTCATTGCAATCCAAACATTGACGCCAACCTCCTTCGAGCAATTTTGCGCCAATCGCTGTGGGTGACGGAACTTCTGATCTCAATCGTGCGCCAATGCCCAAATAGTCAGGTTGAACACGGAAAAACAATCGTCTGGCAGAAATCTTTACTGCTGTATCGAATTTCAATTCAACCCTCAACGTTTCGTTCGTTATTGATTCCTGTTTCACACTTCCTGTTGAAGATAGATAGTCCAGCGCGTCATCGATGGAAAATTGAAGAACGTCACAAAACAAGAGCTCAATCGCATAAGGTTGCCACTGCGACTGGATGATGATCTGCGCATCAAACTGATGTTTCATTAACATAGTGTGATCGGCTAACACACCGCCGCGGTTGACCATATGAATTTCTTTGGTCATACTGTCATGAAAATCACCAAACGAATCGATCAAATCATCCAATTCATCTTGTGTAGTGACCTCTGAATAATCTTTCATCATTTCTCCGGTAAAACTTTCATTTGAGCATGATCTTTAACTGCATCACTTTTTCAAAGTCCTCAAGCACCTCACTGCTGCGGATCTCGAAAATGCACGCTCTTGATTTGCCCATGCTGCGAGCCTGCCTGAATTTATCTTTGAACGTATCGCTGATATCCAGGGAATAAACTTGATCGAGAAACTTTTCAGGCATGTAGATGGCCGCTTGCATGTAACCCTTCCACGCAGACATCCACACGATGGTTTTCTTCTTTTTCTGCACCTTGCATAACCATGCTTTTCCATCATGATAATAGCGCCAGATCGGCTCCATTTGATTGATCTCGTATATATGAAGCAGGTCAACGTATGCTGAATATGCCTCACCCAGCACATTTTTTAACACCTCCACATCCGGATATATCGCTTCATCTTTGAGTTCAATATTGTTTATTGTTTCCATGTGAGTTATCCTTCCAATTTATCTCATAAGTCGTAGGGTGTGGTCGCCACGGATCATTACACCATTACTTTGCCCATGTAGTGAATCCGTCTTCCCTCATAATCCAGGGCAGAAGACCCACCAATCGATATTCACCCGTTGCAAAAAAATCTTTATGAAACTCCACCTTGCCCTTAGGCACCTTGTCATCAAACGACAAAACAAGAAACGCTTTGCTTGATACACCTTCAAGTGTTAATTCTTCCATGTTTACAAAACCGACTCTCCCTATCTATCCGTGTTTATGTGGGGTATTGTCGCCTCGGATTGCTCTGTCATGGCTTCGTCGAAAAATAAAATTTCGCTAATAATGATCCTCTAGAACAAATGAACTCATAATAATATTCGCGCTCGAGGGGTTGAACCATTTTTACCCAACCAATCCAAAATATTGCAAAATCCATTCTTCTGAAAGGTTCCAGAGCTCAGGTGAGCCTCCCTGAATTACCGGCCGATATCTATTGAGCACCTGGTCTCGTGAGACTTGATTCTCTGCCCAGGTGCCACCATTGGTAAATATATTTGTTAAAAGAGGTTGAAATCGATCTATTGCTTTAGCAAACCTGGCATCATTTGTCTCCCCTGCTTCGAATTCTTCCCATAATGTTCTTAGCTTCTCTCCTTGATCACCCGAAAGAATTCCAAAAATGCGGATTGAAGCCTTTCGTTCTCGTTCTGCCTGACTTCCATCAGTCATTGAATGAATCGGGGTATCTCCTGCATCAACTTCAATTATGTCATGAATCAACAACATTTGAATTACGCGTAAGATTTCTACAGGTCCATTCGCGTAATCCTCAAGAATCATGGCATACAACGCAAGATGCCACGAGTGTTCTGCAGAATTTTCTTTTCTACTTTGATCGAGTAATGGAGATTGCCGGATAATAGATTTCAACCGGTCTATTTCTCTTAGAAACTCAAGTTGTGAAACCAGGCTGTCATTTTGCATAAATTCCATCTTTCCTGGACAGTTGCTTGACGATATAGCCGCGGATTATCTTGTAAATTATTCCCCTGTCGCAAAAAAAGCGTTGTGGAAAGTGACCTTGCCCTTAGGCATCTTGCCATCAAACGATAATGCAAAAAACGCCTCGGATGGTACACCTTCCAGCATAAATTCATTCGTGTTCATAAAGCCGAATTTTCCGTAATACTCCGGATGCCCTACCAAACAACATCCTTTCGCGCCCAACACCTTCAAACGGGACAACCCTTCCTTGATCAACGCGGCGCCAATCCCCATACGCTGAACCTCCGGCAGCACAGATACCGGCCCCAGCCCGTACCAATCCGTCGTGCCGTCAGACAATGTCACCGGCGAGAAGGCGATATGCCCCACCACTTGTCCATCCAATTCGGCGACCAATGAAACGGTCAATGCATCTGCTGCTCTCAGACCCAGGACAACGAACTGCTCGGTATGGTCGCTGATTTCGAGTGTTTCAAATGCTTTGGCGGTTAATTCTGTAATGGTCGCGCAATCATATTCCGTTTCATCGCGAATCAAAAGTGCCTCAATCGTCATTTATCCCTCTTCCTGATGAACTTATATGTGCTAATTCTACATGTTTTTAGCTCATCTTTATAATTCACTTAATCATAAAAAGATGGATTCAAAGTGGAATCCATCCTTTATTGAAATATACTTTTTATTTATTCGGTTATGGTTTCGGTATTCACAACCTGGGCTGGGGCATCCTTCCAAACCGGATCACGCAGCAGGAAGAAAACGATGACCGCCAGAGTAGCCATTCCATACAAGCCGATGCCAAAACTGAAGATTTGATTCGTTGGTGCGTAGATTACCCCGCCAAAGAAGCTGGCGGTCTGGTTGATGATGGCGTGCATGAAGGCCGCCAGCCAGATGCTGCCTGTCTTGAGCACGGCGTATCCGATGACGTAAGCCAGAAGTACACAAAAGATCGTCATCATGAGTGTGCCCATAACCGGCTGCCCAGGGTAATTATGACCCATCCAGATAACCGGATAGTGCCATGCACCCCAAATCAAGCCGAGGATCAACACGCCGCGTTTCTTGCCCAGGCGGATAAGCTGTGACTGCAGAAATCCCCGCCAGCCGTACTCCTCGCCAAAAGCGATCACTAATCCCATCAAGGATCCTACCAAGATCATCTGGACGGCGAGCACGATCACCATCGTGGTACCTGACATATTAGTTCCCATTTGTGCTGCCAGCAGGGCTGCATCAACCGGTGTCCCCAGGCGGAAGAGTGCATTCAATCCGGTTTGGATAGCCAGGAAAACGACTATCGCCCCGCCGTAAATGACCCAATCAATGATCCGTCCGCCGCGCAGGTTGGCCCGGTCAAACGACTCTCGCCCTTTGAAAACGCGAAAGAGCACCAGGCCGATCACCCCAAGTAATATGGGGATGCTGCTTAACTGACTCACAAGAGCTGTCGTGTCTGGCACCAAAATTGATAGCACTACAAGGGAGACAAAGAATAGGGTCAGTATCATATACAGGTAAAAGAACCCGCGTGCCCGGTCAGCCCGTCCATCTGGCATGGGTTTGCGGAAGTAATAGGGACTGTCTTTAAAAACAAACATCCCCAGGAACATGGCGAAAAAAGCTGGCAGAAGCATCTGTAATTGCAGCATAATCATTGTGCTGGTGCTTCCGTAGCCGCCGCCCAATTGAAGAACCAGGTTCAGGCCAAAGGTGAAGCCAAAGGTTAAGCCAATAAAAAGACCGACTTGCTTCCAATTGACTTTCGTTTGATTTGTTTCAGTTAAAGTTGTCATTCTGTCTCCGTTTCAGGTATTTCATCTTTTAAGAATTCGCCTTGAGGTGATTTGCTCACTACATCAGGCATAACGATTGTCGCGAAAATGCGGCGTTTACGGCCAGGCGCAGGTTGATTGCTCATATGCGGAACAATAACAGCGTTAATCCCTTTGGCCACGTCAACAAATTCCTCTTCACTGAGTTCCAGCGGGAACTTCTGGTAGCCCACCCCGTCAGTCAAAAGATTGATCGGCTCCGGGATTTTGATATAACGCGAAAAGTCATCCAGCAGTGTAGCGACAAAGGTGGTGAAATATCGCAGGTGGTCTTCACGGCTCATGGCTGCGAATTGTTCGGCATCAATAAAGGCACCCTGGCTGCCAAGCGTATAAGACTTTTCTAGGGTTCCGCGCACACGTCGTTCTGAGGCTACTGCTAGAACGCCTGCGTCGGTCAAGCGGTTGAGATGGCGGTAAAGTGTCGCCAAAGGTACGTCGCCCAGGGTTTCGGCTAATTGCTGGGCGGTCATTTCACGACCAGCCAGCGCCATCACAATGCGCATCCGAATGGGATGCAGCACCAGGTCGACTAATTTTTCCATAATTACTCCTTGCAGTTCAACATAGCGAACATAATCATTATCAATAATGATTATAATAACATTATTGATAATGTCAAGAGTTAAAAAGAATTTTGGCGTAGGGTGGCGTCGCCAAGGTCGATTCCGCCATTCGTTGGCTATATAAATTCATCTGTCTGCATCAAAACTCCCGGGCAGACGACCCACCAATACGATCACTAAATCTTAATTTCAACACATTTTGATTACCAACGAAATCTTTTGAATTAACCAACTCCCCCTCTTGACACGGATGTTATACTTGAATTATAGAACATATTTTCTTATTGGTGTTGCTCGTTAACAATTGAATCCGATTCGTTTGATTCGATCCCGCACTTTTAATCAAAAAACAACTCTCAATAATTTCATGTGAGTTGTCCGATTCGTATCTCCAAAATTCAGGTACGAATATTTGTCTATTTTTTACTGATGCCTTAATCAAAAAAGCTCACCAAAACGAGTGAGCCTGTCAGCCTGATTACTCATTACTTGTTACTGGTTTTCCCACCCTCCGCCCCACCCAGCGGTGGACGGTAGCTTCATACGCGTTGTACTGTTCGCCAAATATTCCAGCAAGGTACTTTTCTTCCGGCACGATAAGAATGTAATGGCACGCCGCAACGGATGGCACAAGCAAGAATAACGCCTGCAGCGATCAAGTCGAGTGTCAACGCTCCATCAGGCAAAGCGATCGGGATGATTCGCTGCAACCCAATCGCTGCCATAAATGAAAGGCCAAAAATCACTTCAAATAGTTACCACCCCTTTTTTATGCGTTGCGTCATTTTTCGTTCCATTTACTTCCTGATCCTTCTAACCACTATCTCATTTTTTTTGCACAGACGGCATCTTTTTGACTTCAACAATTAACAGCAGACTGAATACAATCTCAACCACCACCATCAGCCCGGCCACAACACTTGGAGCATAGTTCAACCCTGTGATCAAAACCACAATCGGAATTACAACAGATAAAACCATATAACTCTTCGATTTATAAAGCCAACCGTAGGGCAGCAAATGCGCTCCAAAGATCATGGCTAAAACCATCACCATTTTTTCTGGCACAGCATTGAAGATCCACATTGCAATAAGTAAATAAAGCATTTGATTAACTGAAAACAGAATTCCTAAGTTCGTCAACGGATTCTCTTTGTTCGAAAAATCCACTTTAATCAATTTTGAAATTATAAATGCCAGCGGAACGAGCGGCGCCGTAAAACAAAAAGTGAGCAGGTTTTTTGTTAAAATCGGCAAAGTGGTCAGGTGTATTACCATAACACCGATCCAAATGATGACAGAGGCCAGAATAAAATGTAGCCCTTTCTTTTGCTTTATGGCGCTGTCCAGTCGCATTTCATCCAGGTTCATTTTTTCTTCCTTCAGACATGAAATATTTTTGATTGGCAAACATGGCAATTATGCCACACAAAAACAAAGTGCTCATTTCTTTATGAAAGGCACTTCATTCTAAACAAAAGTCACTAAATAATTGATAAAACCAATTTCGGGTTGGATCAAACTAAGCAAATGGAATAAGCGAAGCAAATTGATTAATTCGAATTACCATCATCCATTACTATTATCGAGAATTTATCCCAAACGTTATCTTCTTCACCTTCAAGTATTCGCTTCAAACACCATGTCAAAGGGAATAATGTTGTTCCACGCCAGTATAAGGGAAAGCTATCCTGTCCAAATTGGGAGTCATCACGCTGCCAATCAACTGGTCCGTAATTACGATCAATTACTTCAACAATATATGCAGCAAATTCCAGCGAAGTTCCCCAAACCCCTTCATCCGATCCTTGTCCAACAAATTCTTTATGAAGTTTTCCAAGGGTTTTCTCAATAATATGTACAGAGTTGGGTGAGTAGTCCAATCTACCAAATGGAAAATAAGAACGGACAATTTTTAAAGCTAATGGAAGTAATATCGGTCGAAGTTCAGAAGCAGTTGGTAGAGTCATTGAATCCCCTTAGTTTTCCAAATTCAAAAAGCAACCTTGCTCTCAATTATACTAATAATAGGAAGTTACTATCTATAATTGAAAGGTACTTCCTCATCACTCGCTAACCACTACAGACCTTTTTTACCCCACAGCCTTCTTTACCAGGTCTATGATCCTCGCTTCAACTTCCGCAGTCAACTTAACTAAAGCAAAAGAGGTCGGCCACATATTGCCGGCATCCAAAGCGGCCGAGTCGTTGAAGCCAAAAGTGCAGTACCTTGAATCAAATTTCTGTCCGCTTTGGAAGAAGCACACAACCTTGCCGTCTTTTGCATACGCAGGCATGCCGTACCAGGTCTTTGGCCATAAGACAGGAGCATTGGCCTTGATTAGCTCATGCAGCCTTATTACGATTGATCGATCTGGTTCGGGCATTTCTCCAATTTTTTCAAGGATGTCTTTCTCACCGGCTTCTTTGCTCTTATTCGCGCGTTCTTCTGCTTTTAACTCTTTGGCACGTTCCTTCATTGCTGCTTTTTCTTCATCCGAGAATCCGGCCGATTTTGAGTTTTTATCTGGTGCCATGAGAATCTCCTTTCGTTTGATTAATCAAAACCATTAATAGAGTTGACCAGCTTTGAAATGGCTTACTTTTTTGTTAACGAAATCTCACCCTCAGCTTCGAGTTGACGCAACCGCACCTGTTCTGATGCAATATAACTATACGGAATACCGACAATCAGCTTTAACGCGATCTGGTCTTTCGTACGGCGCACCACGACGCCAGAAAACTCGATCACTGACTCATCCAGAAACTTGATTGCGCCTTTCAAAATATCATCGGGCAGCAGATTCATGCGCGGCACAAAAAAGCGAATGCCAGTTTCACTGATATCCAATAACTGATAAGCGCGATAATGAATTACTAACTCAGGTAGGTATTTTTTGGGGAAATCGAGGGGATAATAAATCCTCACGAATTGGCGCTGATTCTCGGTCATCCCTTTTGTCTCTGAGGGAGTGGTTTCTTGTTTCATTTTAGAGTTTGGCAGTGTCAATTCTATTTCACTCCGTGTGAGAAAAAATACGATTAATCAAAAAATCATACCAGATCTACAACGTCTAATCGCCACCTAAAAGTATAGCAGTTATTTTATTGTAATAGTCAAAAGGTAACAATGATCGTCTCCTCCGTTCGTTTTTCTCTATCGAAACGCCAATTTGATTGGGGGCTTAATGTATTAAGCCTGTTTCTATTCATTCAAACCTTTGCCGCTGAGAATTTGTTCAACGCATTTTTCAACCCGTGCCTCGCGGGTTTTGGATTGTTTAGGCGCACCAAAATGAAGCAGGTAAGCTCTTTGACGTCCGGGTGTCAGGGCATAAAAAGCCGTACTTAAATCCGGGTTTTCTTCCAGCTTGGCTTGAAACTCGTCCGCTACGGCAAATTCGGTGGCTTTTTTGAAAGGCACTTTCAAACCGGATTTTTCCACTTCGATGGCCTCATTCACATAAGCCTTCAAAATGGGTTCAACGACAAGGATCTCTTGAAGATTGGTAAACCTCACCTGACGCGCGGACTGCACGTTTTCAGTCTGTTGGATGAGAATGGCCTCGGGGTCTTTCAGCAAGACGCCCTTGTGGAACAGGATGGCGCAATACGCTTTGAAAGTATGAATGAGCACGATGTTGTTTTTCTGAAAGGTGTTGCATGGAACCCCCCACTTCAACTCTTCAGTCAGCGGGCAATCAAGCATGATCTTCCGCAACTGTGAAATTTCTTCATGCCACTTTTTCTCATTGTCAAAATACCAATCCACTTGGGGGTTAACGTGGCTCATTTAATCTCCGGTTTATCGCAGAGCAAAATTATTACATAGCCTGAAGATTTTCTCAGGGCAATCCGATCAAAATATTATCACCGTCAATTTTTACTTCGTAGCTTGCTTCATCCTTGACCTTCATTTTGATAAAACCAATCTTTGCTTCTGCAAGCGCCTCGCCGGTTTTGACATCAAATTGGGCTTTATGTTTCGGGCAAGTTACTATTCCGCCTTCAAGAGTGCCCTTTACCAACGACCCGCCCAGGTGAGTGCACTTATTGGCAATGGCGTAGTATACGCCATCCAAATTGGCTAATAACACTTCCTTGTCACCCACAACCACCAATTTCATCGTGTTTGGCATCAATTCATTTTTATCTGCTACCTTTGTATAATCCATTTTTGATTCTCCTTTGAGCTTTAGGTGGTGCACAATTGAAAACGAATGTAACCATTACTCTTTTAATAGTGATGATTATTGTTAAAAAATTATACACTTTAATCGTATATATTTTCTCTAATTTATCTTAATGATGGGTTAAATTTTTACAGGGTGTGACGATTATGCCATATCTGCTGTTGCCTCAACGGTTTACTTTATCGATTTCTTAAATAAATTTAAGAATTAAGCTGACAATCCAAAAATTAAACCACTCCTGAAAATAATCAGGAGTGATTGATCGATAATCGCAAATGTTTAGTGATAAACTCGCTCAAGGTCTTTCATACATTTGGACCTGGCCGCCATAAAAATCAGTCGCGCGAGTCAATTTCATTTGTGATGCAATCGTCCAGGGTATCAGCCCCATTGGATCAGAATACCAATTATGGCTGTAAACCAGGAAAACCCGATCATGGCCTTCCAGCATTGAAATTAACGCAGGAATATCTGCTTCTGTCATCATGGGTTCAAGAACACCAGCATCGATCAGGTCCATTGGCAAACCTTGTTTTTCCAAGCGTAAATACTGTTTGGTTTCATAAGATTCAATGTAATAATTGAACGGAATTTCAACAAGGTTGGAGTTAAATAGCACCAGATCATCATCTTCTGCCAAACCTGCCACCGTGCGCGCAGCAGTGTTCCAATCTTCTTTTTGAAAGAACCTGAAATAGTCGCTGATTGAAAACAGGTTAATGGTCAGTAAACTACCAAGGATGACGATTATCAAAAATCGAAATTTTATTTTTGAGATTCCCGCTGCCAAGACCAAGATCAATGGAAGAGTAATCCAAATCAGGGTTCGACCTGAAAAGATTGGACGCCAAATGCTGACCAATAACTGACCCAATAACGGGGTTGCAAATAAAACCACAAGAAACACTAACTGTGAGATCTTTTTCCAGAAATGCACTAATCCCAGGCAAAACACAATGGCGAAAAAGATCCAGATGCCTGTGGTCAGGTTGGTGGGCAGATCCATCATTGGATTTATGAACGATTTGAGCTCCACCAATACAATGTCCCAGGTGGGCGCTGGAATCCAAAATCTTTCATAAACTGAACCTGCTTGCTTTATGAAAGAAGGAATCCACGGCAGCCAAAGGATCAGAATGCAGAGATGCGCCTTTGCCCAATTCAAAAAAGAGGGAGCTTGAAAGGCAGGCAGCGCACCAGGCTTGATTTTGTGTTGAAAAAGCATCAACCCCAGGACGAAAATGTTAATAGCAACGGGGAATAAGACAGCCGTGTTATGGCTGTAAAGCGTGAGCGTCGAGAACAAGATAAAACCGACCCAGGACAGGTCAGTCTCAATCTCTTGAATCGGCAGCCAATAGTGGCGATCAATCCATTCGCTCAACCTGGTGCGCCGTTTGGTCTCAACTTTATAGATAAGACCGTCACTGCGACGGACGACTTCCGGCGGGGCTGTGTGCCAAACACGCACATATTCTCGAAATTGGCTGCCGATCGGATTGACCGAGCGCGGATCAGTCAACAGTCTGACCAGCGCATAAATCGCCACGGCAGCATTGAACATCAGCAGGGTGTACATGCGCGCTTCCTGGGCGTAATAAACGTTAAAGGGAGAAAACGCCAAAAATGCCGCTACGGCCACCCCCATTAATGGTCCAGACATGCGTTTGCCGATCAAGTAAACAATCGGGATGTTGCCTGCCCCAAGAAGGACAGACAACAGTCGGGCATAATAGGGTGAATCCCCTGTTATGCCAATCCATAAATGGAGCAGAAAATAATATAGGGGAGGGTGTTGATCAACTTTTACCACCCATTGCAGCATCTCCCCGATTTTTAGATTGGCCATCCAGATACTAAAAGTTTCATCCAGCCACAACCCTTTTGTATCAAGCAGAAGCACACGCAGCAATCCGCCGGCTAAAGTTATAAATAGAACCATCCAGGGTGCAGCATCTTCAAGATCAATATCATCGTTCATTGGTCAACTATTCCTAAAAAAAAAATTAATCAGGGCCAACAGCTTTCACAACTCATGCGACAGCAATTTTCCAAAGGAGAACGCGGACTCAGAATGCATTCAATTATTATACGAAGAATTACTAATTAAATTCCACTATCAATCCCCAAAAGATCTCATAAAAAGCGCACTCCGTGGCGTAGAGCACTTCTTGATTACTCATTACTAATAAAAACTGGAGTTTTTGTAGCTAGATTTTTTACTCTGCTTCCAGAATGTTCCCCAACAACTGCCCTCAGATTTTGTTGGGTTCCGAAATATCACTACTCACGAACCAGCTTGCTGATATAGCGCAGCACTCATAAAGATTAAGCCAACACTTTTCAAACCCATCAGCAACAGAAAAGCAACCATCATTTCATAGGGCAAGAACCAAAGTGCCAAAGTCTTAACAATTATTCCGATAAAAATGGAAGTAATGGCGACCAATGCTCCAGTTTTGCCAATCTGATTATTACGTCGATGAAAATAAATGGCCATACAAGACAGCATGATTAGTCCGCCTGTGATGCCAATGATCAGCGCAGAAATCCCCCGCATCATCCCCGGACCCGCAAGAACGTTAATATCGCCAGTTACTTGAAGCGTTTGAATAGCTTGTGCATATTGTATATCGGCAAATGCAGCAGCTATTTCAGCGAATGCATAGATAAACGCCACAATAGCAGAAATCTGTGCCATCCTTTCGCCTGTCTTCTTCCATGCACCCCAAAAACCTAATCCGAAGAGAAAAATGGATACAACTAAAATAGGGCTTACCGCTGCGCCTGTAACCCAAAAGGGGAAATCAATGCCTTGAGGCAAGGCTGCTTGTTTCCCATTATTTTGAATAAAAGTAAACAGTAAATCTGGGATGGTATGCATATCAGACACCAGCACAGCAAAGATGGAAAAGACAACACCTGAAATTGCGCCTGTTTTAATGAGTTTGTTTGAATCCATTGTAAACACCTTTGGTGTAGCAATCTAAAATGATTGTTGTAATAGTGCTCTGCTCGTCAGGTTCACTTTCCAATTATATAACGCTAAGGCGCAGGTAAATGCTTGTGAATGTCGAAACTGCGAACGGGTTTATTCTGCGACTCAGCATAAAGCGAATGTTAGATTCAGATTGATAATAAGTGTTGCATTGCTTCTTTTTCGATTTTGGCTGTATCTAAACATATTTCTGAAGCCTTTTCTAAATACTTTATTTCTTTATTTTCTGCAGTTTTTTTAATCAGTCTTGCTATTTCAGTCCAATTATTTGCTGCATCCTTATATAGATTTGCTCCCATACTAAGGCGAGCGTTGCCAGGGAAAAAATCCAAACATTCATACAGGTAATCTCTATAGAAATTTCTAAATATCGCGCCACCAGTTCCTGCATTTTCCATCATATCCGCTTGATCTAACAAATCCGTCTTTGGATTTGGTGTACATTTGAGCCAGTTCAACATTTCTTTCCCCAACTTCTCAATCCCCAAGTATCCGAAACATTTGAGCGGAGGATTTAGAAATCCTGTTGCGACTTCATGTAGTGCTTTGGGGATAATCTCTACGATTGGAGTCATTTTCATTTTTTTCTTAACCGTATAAGATAATGCCTTTGCTGACATCGGGCCTTTTTCAAACCTGGCTTTTTCGAGGTTTTCCAGAGAAACCTTATATTTCTTTCCAGTATCATAGATGTATGCATAATCATTGTCATACCCATATATAGAAATAAAATGGCCTGCGAAGTGAAAGGAATGTTTAAAATGCTCAAGATGATAGCAATCCACTTGTAGTCCTACGGGCACTCCATTTTCAATAAATTCAGACAGGTTTTGCTATGCTTTCTTTTTTGACGTGGTTTCCCTTTCATCTAATTCAATGTTCATATTTGAGCAAAAAACTCTTGTTAAATCAAATGGTTTTGCTCTGCCTCCAATAAATGGAAGATTCATAAAATTCATTTTCCAGTAAATAAAGCCAAACCCTTGGCTTAGCCCTAACATCATGGGTTCACTTATCTTAATGTTTTCATGAAACAATAAACACCCAGTCGCAGTTGTTTCACAATGCTTACCATCATAGGTCCTAAAATCTGAAATGATTGTCATTTTGATTTCCTTTTTTTTAGGCGAGCGGTGTCAACCTTACAACCGGCGTTATTTCTGCCGAGAGTGGGTGGAGAATCTAATCAAAAGCAGAGCCAATTGTTGCGACGCTTTCTCGAAATGCTCGAAATGTCACACTTGAAGTGTCACCCTGATCAAGTGCTCGCTTGTTTTATTATCCAAAAGCGATCACTAACTCATGGTTTAGTTTCCAAATTTAGTCCCATCCAAAACTGGATATTACAGTGTTGAATTAATGGGTTTCTCTTTGTTGGCTCTCAATTTTTATAGTGTCACCATCAACCAAGATAACTTGATGGTTGCTTATTGGATACAGGTTTAATTCTGAATCATATATGGAAATTAATTTTTCGACAGCTTTTACGAATGGAAAATTTTTAAAATGTGGGACTGGATAGAATTCAACCACACTTAACCCTGCATATTCGGTTGACCCTGGTGCTTCCTTGATTTCATCCATATATTTTACATATTCGATATTTGGTGAAAGAATCATTGATCCGGCAGATTCGCCGATATAACATTTACCAGAATTTATCCGATCGATAATTAACTTATCAGCACCAGTCCTTCTTAATTCTTGAAGCAGAAAGAAAGTGTTGCCTCCAGAAACATATATATAGTCATTCGTTTTCAATTTATTCACTATTTCGTCATGTGAGGCTTTTAATAAATCGAGTTCATCAACGATGATTCCTAATTTATTAAAAGCTTTCCTGGCTGCTCCAACATAAAACTTAACTTTTTCTGGAACACTGGCTGTTGGAATAAATGTGACAGATTTACCGCTCAGATCTTCTCTTACAAATATCCGCAACAAATCGGCCACATCTGAAAACATTGATGCTAAAAATAATCTCTTCATTTGATCACCCTGTTTACCTCATGTTTGGTATTTAATATTTACTATACCGCTTCAATTACGACAGCTATATGTCGTAATTTCATCCATTTATCAATACTCTTTTGGCGATATCCAAAACACGCTCTTTAACGTGTTCTGGTTCAAGTATTTTGATTAAACCAGCATAAGACAACAAATATCGATATAAGCGTTCTTCTTCTGGCTGTTTACAACGAACTACTATAGAACCGTCTTCTTTATAATCCAACTCATGAGGCGGATGCGATTCTTCAATTATTGCTCTTACTGATGGATCAGCGATAAACACTAAATTAATTAGATTTGAATTTTGAAACGTTGGTCTTTCAGAGCGAAATTCTTGATAGGTTTTCTCTCGTCGCAAGAAATGTCTTATCGTAACAATAACCTCATGCATACGGCTAACTTTAAATAGGCGGAAATCAGCGCGAGTACAACAGTATGCATAAAGGTACCAGGAACCCCACTGCAAAATCAAAGTCATTGGCTCAATTATTCGCGCCAGGGTTTCCTGTTTATTATTTGTATAGTTAAACTCTAAACAAAACCTGCGGGTTATCGCATGTTCAATTGTCCGAATTTTCTCGGTAAGTACAGAATCATCACCATTTACTGAAAAATCGATAAAAAGAGTATTTTCCCGTTCTAAAACTTCCTCATGTATTTGGGAGGGAACCAAACTATAAATCTGTTCCAGTGATCCTAAAAATCGTTTGTCAGCAAAGGTGCCTTGAATACTTTTTAAGGCTGTTAATACATTCAAAAAATCTTCATTTGATATTATATGATTATTCAATTTATACTCTGGAAGTATTCCATAGCCGCCTAATTTACCCACTTGTGTATATACCGGAATTCCAGCAAGATTTAATGTTTCCAGATCGCGTTGAATTGTTCGAATTGACACCGAGAATCTTTGTGCCAACTCACTTGCCGGCACTAAATCTTTATTGAGCAAATATATAACTATTGCAATAAGCCTGTCGATTTTCATATATACCTTGTATTCAATTCAGTCAGTATCGCCTACCTATAGAGGAGGTGTACCACTGGTGAGACCGGTGCGGGTTCAGTTAAAGACCAGGAAAAACCCGAAACCTCGTTTGTTTGGATGGTCATTCTCATTTCAATACTATATTGATTCAGACTCTTCCTTCAAGAAAAGGTCAAAGTCAAGCTCGCCAGGCGATTGACCAAAACCCGTAAGTATTGCTGCAGCTTCACTGCGATGCTGGATGCCATGGGTAACAACATGCATGATCGTCTGCCATACCATTGGGCCATTTTGGGGATCATCTCCATAACCCAGGTTGATTTTCTCATCATTCAAAGTGTCTAAAAATCCAATCCAGGCCGTTTGTTCTTCTTTCCAACGAGCTTTCAGTGCCGCTACATCAGCAAAATCACCCTCTGCCATAATACCCTCTTCGTCCAACGCCTGTAAAACAAAGCGCCATCCGTATTCAGCATCTAATGTATGCACCAATATTCCACGCAGACTACTCCAGCCGGGATCAGGTGCAAGGAGCCGAGTAAACTCGTTTGTAGAAATACGATCGCACGCAGATAGAATACGATCATTTGCCCAAAAGTTAAATTGAATCAATGTGGCGATCTCGCTCTTATTCATTGTCTTAATTCCTTCTTTCTGAACCGTTGCAATAAATATTTTATGGGCTGATTACTCATCTGGTTTTTTCCATCCTTGGGGTTGTAAGGGCAAACTCAATGAAGATGACAGCTTGCATTAGACTCCCGGCAGTTTAGGCTGCTTCCGCGTGGGTGGCGGAATTAACAGAGAAAGAAAACCCAATGGTTATCAATCCTGTTTTCTATGTATGAGATTATTTAATCCTTCAGGCGGGTAACTTTTTTGCTTAACCAAATTGTCAAAAGGAATAAATAATGGTGAAGGTAGAGAATCCCATTCAAACCAACCAAATTCTGCAACCTCATAATCTGCTGCAATTTTAGGTTCTCCTGACACAAGAGTCCCTTCCATCCAAAGGGATATATAATGCTTTCCTTCTGTTTCAAAAAAATCATTTGTGAAAGCGACAAAACGAACATTGCTAATTTCGACACCCACCTCTTCTTGTACTTCTCTGATAGCACATTGTTCTGGTGTTTCACCAAAATCCAAATGTCCGCCAGGCGTAGACCAACTACCAGAGCCGTGTACGTTTTTTCGCCTGACAAGCAATATTCGCTCATTATGTGTGATGATTGCCGCTACGCCTACTCGTGGATAATCCGTCATTTTATTGTCGCTAAAGCAAATCTTATGGCTCAAAATATTTGACAAGGTCGCTTAACATATGCTTATCCTGCGAGACACAATAACACAAACCATTGTGAAGCAGTTTTTAGTTGATATTTATTCTATCTGAATTGTGAATTAACGCATTTAATAATACAGAAAGATTTTGACATCGTTCTTCTGAGTTTATACCTGCTGGCCAAAAATCATATGCCGGCCCACCATATTCATGAGGCAACCATTCCCACATATTAATTGATCGTGTATACCAAATATGAAATAACTCATCGCGCATTTTTTGGTGATTTAGTTTTTTTCCTTCATATTTTTTACACCTATCAATAAAAAAATCTATGTAGTAATCTCTTTTAGTGACTTCCCATTTAAAAACTTGATCAGGAGCGCCTAAATAGCGTGCAATATCATAGAACTTAGAATCAATAATTACATCTTCAAAGTCTATCAATCCAAGCTTATTGTTATGTAAATGGACCATATTATTTGGTCGAAAATCACTGTGTGCAATCCCAATATCAAAACTTCCAATTTTTTTAATCATATTAAAGGCGATTCGCTGTAATTTGTTTTTTGTATTGCAATCTTCACACATTTTTTTCAAATCAATCCCTAACTTATTGTGTGAAGCCAGATCCCAAATTTTCTCAATAATAAAAACAGACCACGACATCCAGGTTTTCCAATCTCGTGTATCACTTTTATTACCCATATCTTTGCCAATCAAACCAATATAATTATGAGATAGATGCATGCTTGAAAATTTTGCTGCTAAATCGATAAACTCAGTGATATTTTTTTCTTCAGAAAAGAAATCTTTTTCATCAGTTATTTCCTGCGCATATTCTAAAACAAGAATTTCGCAATTATTACTATCATTAATAGCACCATATAATTTTGGAACTGGAATTCCAAATTCACTTAAATACCTGTAATGGTGCGCTTGTTTGGATTCTGTATTGCTCAGTTGGCGTCGGCCAAATAGCACTACTGTTTCTGTTCCATTGTCTGTTGTGATTTCAAATTTTGGAATAGCATATTCGCCGCATATTCCAGGCATGCCGACTTTGTGGTCAGAATCTTCATAATTAATTGACTGTATTTCATTGAAATACTGGCTTTGTAATATTTCTTTTAATGTACTGAAATCTAATCCGAAAAGCTGATTTGAATATGGTTCCATTTAATATCCTTCTTAAGTAAAAATCATTATCATGCATGAAATGCATCCAATTACCGTGGAGTGATGCTGTCGGAAGGGCGGATGTAACTCCGCCTGGACCCAAAAGCATGCCTGGTCTCATGCCCTCCGCGTTGAAGGATGATCGCCCAGTCGAATGCAGGTTGTTATGAGCTGCTGTGCTTTTGTCAATTCTGACAAAAACAAGGCGAATCCTTCAAGAATAGAGCGGAATCGAACCCTCCTGCCGTTATATCAGATTTTCTTGTTGCTCATGGTATGCACAAAAATTATTTCAAGTGCTCATACAGGTAGAATATGAAATCTTGAGATGTTGTCTTTATGCCTAAATCATTTAGCCCTCTGAGAATCTGAGCACGATGGTCTGTACCGTGGTTAACGACATGAAGAAGTACTTGCCACACCATAAGCTCTTTATCTTCTTCTGGTTCAATTATTGGCCTATCAAACAAATCATCATCTTTTAATTCTGCAAGAAAATTACGCATCCTTTTTTCAATACTATCCCAATGAGAACGAATTATGTCTCTATCGTCAACATTCGAAGAGGTTAGCAGCTCTGATGACTCAATACCTTGCAATTCGTTGAACCAAACTTCATCCACGCCCATAAGATGCAATATTTGCTCTCGAACAGACCCATGCGAGTAGCCTGCATCTTGGATAAATTTTCCATAAGGCAGTGAGGTGACATAACTATCCCATATTTTGCGATTTTCGCTGAAGTGATACTCATAAAACTGTCGAAAAGCATTCGCATTCATTTGCTATTTTCTCCATGATTCTGTGGGGCCAGAATCTCCGGTTGGGAGACAAGGCCCGCGATGCTGTCCGCTGTAAGCGGTGGTGAACGCATTTATTGTGTCAATTGGTTTTTTACATATAAATAAACACCCTATTGAGAGTACCTTGAAATAACCGTATTGGCTAATCTGGGCGTCAAATTTATCCTGTATCGTATCCATTGACTTCATAACTATTTGATGAATGCGTTCATCACGAACTGACATAAAATAGTTGATGACCGGGGTGATTTCCGTTATGCGCAATTCATTCTGATTGAACCGACGCTCTGTATATTAAAAAAATTGAGACAAAATCGCAATTCCCGTTTCCGCGCCAAAAGCAGATACCACTACACTGTTCGGCCATATCGCATCATCGGCAATACCAATTAGGCCGCGCAGGCTTGCCATATTTTCAGTGCTACTTGTGGTTGAATAAAAAACTCCATCATCTTTCATAACTCTTGATATTTCGGCAAGAACTTTATTTAGGTCTGATGCGAAATATAAATTATGGTTTGAAATAATGACATCAAATGTCTTATCAGGGTACGGGATTTGATGGAAATCGATTAATTCATAGTTAAACGCGTTTTTTCCAAGGTTTTCTTGTGCCTTTTTAAGCATACCTGCCGAAAAATCAGACAAAATTATTGTAGAATTCTGAAACAAATCCTTCAAGTCTTTCCATAAATTACCGGTTCCACAACCTAACCCTAAAATCTTTACATGTTTCACTGGAGTAATTTGTTCGGCAACCCATTTTGAAAATGGTTTGCCGTCCACAGAGTATTGATATATGCTCATCCGGGCTTCAAGGTTTTTACTTGAAGCATATTGTTCTTTTATTTGTTGTGACACGTTGAAAATGCTCCTTGTTTCGTCCCGGCTATTCTGCAAAGGTAAACGCCAGGTCTGACATATATCGAGTGAAGTTGGTTTTCACATCATTTATGACCCTCGCGAATTAACAACAATTCATCAGGGCGACATTGTGTCCAGAGTGCTGCGCTTTCTTCTTCAAGTACGCCGCCTAAATAATTATAAATGTGACGTTGAACATGGGGAATTTCAAACATTGGTTTTGGGTTTATCCAGTTATCTGCTAAAGAGTAAACTACATGATTAACAACATCACTCATGACAATGGCCCCTAAACACATTTCACATGGTTCAAGGGTCGTGTAAATAACTGCATCGTCATGCGGAAAATCATAAAGGCTTTGAGCAGTTACTAATAAAGCATTTAATTCAGCATGAGCAAATCGACTATGTTTCTCAAGGTGCTCAGCCTTTCCACGCCCCACAATTTTGCCTCTATGCACGATAACAGCACCAATAGGACGTTCACCTGCTTTCATCGCTAATTCCGCTTCCTTTAATGCTTCACGCATATAAAAGACGTGGTCAAGTGAATTGAAGTCAAAACCCATGAGTAAGCCCTTTCTGTGAAACGAAAAAAAACTTGCTTCGATCCATCTATTGTCGCGCTGTTTGTCACCAAGGTCGGAGGGTGCGGTATGGAGCCCATTTTATCTATATAAAAATGAAATAAATTCGATTCGGAAAATCTTCTAACATAAGCCAATCCTATAGATATTTTATTTACTCCTGTTTACTTGAAAGTAAAAGTTGCATGGCACATCGCAAGTCGCCGGGCAACCCATGTTGGATTTCGTCATCAAGTATCTTTTTAAGTCGCGAGTCTATCATTTCGCTATCGATTATCTCAAACCCTAGCGCGCGATAAAATGGTTCATTCCATGGCACATCTCGAAAAGTCGTCAGAGTCACGGAAAGGAACTTGTTAAGGTGTGCATGTTCAATTACCGTTTTCATTAATTGTCGACCAATACCTTTACCTTGCCACTCAAGTTGAACGGCTAGCAACCAAACATGTAAGTCTTCATCTACTGATTCTGCACACAAGAATCCAACCATCTGATTATCAACTTCGGCTACCCAGGAGGTACTTTGGGAAACATATAGCAAATGAGTTTCGGGTGACATTGCATCATCGTCTGCTATCCATGCGAGAGAGGGAATCTCGAGAAAACGCTTGCCCGAAGAATCTTCTATGTCTCGAAGCAAACTTATATCTTCTATTTTTGTGAGTCTTATATTTGAGTTGACCATGAGTGTCATTCCTTAATTTGTTGACCAATGCTTCGCGACATTGTCCCCGTAGGGGATACCTGCGGGTGGGTGGGTGTGGATTTTGATTGTGAGCAGGATAAACCCGAAGCCATGCTGCGTAAAATGCCTGAGAACGCGTTAACCTTCACACATTAAGTGCAAGCATTGTTGGCTAGCGTGGACATGCCTAAACCATGTTTTGCAAATTATGCCCATCTAAATTTACTTCATCCCAAATAGGCGATAGTTTTGGAATTTCCCATTCGGGATTTGCCTTCCAATTTTTCCATTCTTCATATAAAGAACGGCGTTCTGATGTAATCAATCTTACCGCTTTTTCGCCTTCATTATATACTTCACTGACTTTTTCTTTGGAATAAAACCCTACTTTTTGTGCTGCTGAAAACTCATCTTCATCTTTCCATTCCCATTCACTCATATCTGGGCTAATGACAATATCAAGCGTATGATCCAATGTGTCAAAACCAATATGTGTGCGTCTGATTGGGTCTTGCAAATTTACATATAAACAATCTAAGTTTTTTGTGCCAGTTTCCCACATAATGTAAGTGCTAAAGGCTTCGCCTGGCACAATGAGCATTAAGACATCTGTCCTTTGCCATGTACAATCAACAACGCTTAATTCGGTTAGAGAAAACAGTTCTTCTGGTGTAGGCTTATGAGTAACATTTCTTCCTAAAACGCCAGCGGGCATATAAAGTGCTAATAAATCAGGTTCATCTTTAACAACAATGGTAGGGAAAGCCCAAAAGACTTTAATTCCCACGCCACGCAAAGTCGCATTTTCACCCGCCAAATGAAACGAATTTGAATTCAATTTATTTCTCCCATTTATTGACCAGCCAGCCAACGGCTGGCGTTACCGGCAAGTGCGGACGGGCGCGACTTGCCGGGCCAAACAACTCGATTATCGCGCAGAATCTCCTCGGGCGGCGCAGGCCCCCCGCTCGCTGGAGCCGATGTTGGGCGGGCTAGTTCTCGACACTTACAAGCCTTGCTGGAAGGCCTTGATTTCGTTGAGCAATGCTACCACTTGCGCCCGCGCCTCCTTGTCGCCCATCCCGGCCATGCCAATTTGATCCCCACGTCCTAGACTTACATTCCGGTTTTCGAGAACGATCGTGCGCTCAGCAAACGCGGGCCAGGCTAGAAATCTGCGCCGAGAGGGTACGGACCAATCGTTATGCCAATACAGGCCGTCGCTGCAAATGGCAAAACCCAGGCGATTATTCCCGAACAGAGTGTCATCATAAAGCATCACGACAACTTCATCTGATGGAACATTAAAGCGCTCGCGTGCGGTGGCCAGGCGCTGAGGGCTGATGGAGTCGTCCAAATACAGGTTAGGTGTCCCGTCATATTTGATGCAGATCGCACGCAACTTATCGGTAAAAGCAGCCGAAGTGGTTCGCGTCACGCTCGCGACAACTTTCATCAAAGCCCCGCACTTGGGGCAGGTTGTCTGGTGTTCCAGAAATTGTGCGCCGCAATAGTCACATTGAAACATCGTTAACTCCATCATCCGCAATCGCTTTTCATTCAGTGGTGGAATTCAACTCATAGTCCACCCAACGGCTCGCGTTACCGGCGTGGATGGGATTACCAACCAGCAAAACGAAAAACCATCCTTACTTCGACCCATCGCTTGTCGGGCCTCTTATCTCCAAGCCCGGGGTATGCAGTTTTGGGCAGGTCGACTTATCGAAAACGAATTGACGTGGCAAGGTGTACTAAGTCATCAAGTTTTCTTTGCGTTTGGTCATCAATAGTTCTTGTGTTTATTTTCTCTAAGAAGGATTTTAGTTGATTGTCGAATGCAAGTTGGTCTAATTCACCACATTTGGTTGGAAGCATATCTGAGCCTAACCCAAGCAGGGGATACAAATCATCCTTTACCTGATTCAAAAACTGCTCCGAATAAAATGGTGCTTCGAAAACAAAACCATTTATTTTTGAATTAGTTGGCAGATTTACTTCAATTCTAAAAACAGGTGTGGTATTAAATCCAGGTGGACTCTCGCAAATATAACTGGCCTTTGGAAAGCGAATCATCCATGCGACATTACCATTCACATCTTGGCAAATAGGGAATACATTATTCCAATTGGAGTCGCAGACTTCACCTTTGAATTGAAGACCCTTATCTCCATAGCCTGCAAAATCAGTTGACATTCCGCCCCGTCCTTCAGAAAAATCTATACTTCTCCCACCAGCCACAAGGGGTTCATTCTCTGCTATTGTTTTTCCACCAAAATAGTAATCATATGCATAACCGGTGTAACCACCAGTTCTTAATTCTGCCTCAATCTCACCCCAGTTTATTGGATAATCGAATTCGATATTCAGTAGATTATCAACACATATAGCAGAGTGATTATTAACAACACAATTAAACTTTTCTCTGAAAATTAATCTGGGTTGATGGACTAGAGGCTCTGACGATGATGTTGGTGTTTGGGTGAGAGCAACTATTGGGTCGCGAGTCAGGGTTGGAGCTATAGAATTAGGCGTTAGCATGAATGTATCAGGTAGTGCTGGCTGACAACCCCCAATCAATACGAGTATGAGAATGACTAGTGCTACAAGTTTGATTTTCATCGTCTTACCCCATTTTTATCACAAAATTGTGGCTAATGACCAATTGTCGGTAGCAAAGGTGTTAGGCGCAATCACATTATTATTTCATTTGCCTCAACTTCGCCGGTTGATACAAAGCCTAATCCTTCGTACAGATTCTTTGCTCCTTCGTCACCATCCAAATAGCATAGATCAATTTGGGAGTATTTCTTTTCTTCTTTCAGACTTTCGATCAAAACGAGCATAGCTTGCTTTCCATACCCCTTGCGTTGATGATGCTCGTCGATCATAAATTGTGATAGGTAATAGCTTTGAAGATGTTCCAGTTCCCGCAATAATATAAAGCCGACCATTGTATCATCACAGTAGATGGCATATGGCCGTGATGAAGCGTAAAAGACATAAGCCTCAGCCAGAGATTTGGCATTGGAAGCAACTAGATGAGCCTGAGTATTGGCTACTTTCAGGCTTGTGCACTCACGATAGTTATCGGCTGTGATCGGTTCAAGATGAATCAAGGTAGCTTCCACATAAAGTTACTTCCGTTTCATTTTTCGGCTAGGATTGAATGCCGGTGGAGAAATGGCCAGAAATTGTTTTAGTGATAACGAGCTTTTTAGGGTCGCCTCCAGACCGGAAAAATGCTGAGGTAAAAAATTGGAATCGCACCACAATTCCTGCCATCAGGTGAAAGCTTGGCTAACATACATAAAACTCAAGAAGACACCAAAGATGTTCGGAAGGTCGATAGACCATCCTTGCGAATCCAGTATCATCAAATTTAAAAAAGATGCCTTGCTGATTTATATGCGGTTGTGCCCCAACAATTGTTCTCATAGCAGCGTTTAAGATACCTCCATGAGCAACAACCAAATAATTTCCAATGCCGCGACGAATAATCTTCTCTACTGCTTTTGCTCCCCGACAATATATATCCCAATCGCTTTCGCCTGTACCGCAAAAAGGCTCATAGGGGTTACGAAAAGAGGGTCTGGGGTATTTCTTTTCTGCAATTTCACGTGGTAACCCCGCCAAAGGTCCGTTATCAAATTCCATCCAATCTGAGTCTTCCTCAATTGATACATTCAGCCATTGACCAATGATTTTTGCCGTTTCATAGGCCCGTTGAAGTGGGCTTGTTATGATTTTATCAAATTGTAAATTTCGGGAAAGAAAATCTTGGGCACGGGCTTGAACCTGGGAACGGCCAATATCTGTAAGCGGAGAATCATACCTACCCTCATGTACTTCTTCATCGTCCGCACGAGAACGTCCGTGTCGTAGAAAAGTAATATGAATTTCTTCTTTCATATTCACTCCCAATACTTTTTTGCGGAAGCCGCCTAACGCCTTGCGTAAGATAACGGAGCGGGTATGGACTGAGTTTGAACGCTTTTTACAGTTTGAATGTAATCATGGATGATAATTGAATACTGTTCCCGCTACCCTTATTATATTATATACAAAAGTTCACATCCATTGGAAAGGCTGTCCTAAAACATCTACAAACAATTATCACTAACTATGCCCCACTCATCAGCGATCAGAACCTTCGACCGAAGGGAGTGCATAGCATAACCACTTATTCCCCAGAGGGTTGAAACGGATTTAAATTTTGTCGCATTCATCACCGCTAAAAACTAGTCACCGAAAGCGGTGCAGAACATACCCTAACAAAATACTCGTCTCCCTCTTAAATTCTAAACGATTCTCGCAGAATATGAGAATTTGTCAACTTAAGAACAGAGTCCAAGCATGTTGTCCGCCTGGACTCAGTTTAGCCCTTCAAAGAAGCGTCGCGGTGACCTGCGTCGTCACCAACGACTGGGTCTTAGATTAACAACCGCCCTTTTCACCACCTTTTTTCGGGCCTTCGGGCTTACTTGTTCCTTTCCCTTTTCCTTCACCGTGTCCATCTTTTGGTCCCTGGCCTTTTGGGCCTTTTCCATCTTTATTTGGCATAGTTATCACCTCCTTTCCAAATCTTTTTTTTTAGAGCCGAACAGGGTTCAATATTTAGGTTGAGAAGAGCGTGTTTTTAATCTTCGGAGCAGCTAACAACCGCAATGCAACCAAAATCAGGCTTCACCTGAATTAATATCGCAAGATTAACGCAATTCGTTGATGTGTTTCGAGTTGGCCATTTTCCACGAATACAACGCGACCTTGTTTACTCAATACTGTTTCGATAATGTCATCTACTGCGTCATCAATCGCACCAGCGGATGCAGCATCCTCCGCAGGGACGAGATGCCTGCCTGTTTCATCCACACGAGCAGGAAAATGGTAATCTTCTTCTACCAGGAGGATAGCCCCCCGTCCATCGCTCGCTAATCGCCATACTTCGCTTATGGCAGAAGCCACTTTCTTTTCACCCACAGCCGTATCTAATTCTGCGAATACTTCTTGCCGCTGCTCAGCGAGAGCATCTTTGGCCAGTGGCCATACCAACTTTGCCAATTCGGATGGTGAAGTCTTATCATGACTGCCCTGAAGCGTAGCCAGGATTGCATCTTTATGATCTGTCACCTCACTAAAGAACGACAGATAACGATCCACACCCACGACAACAAGGGGTAAGGGGTCATCCACCAGGAAAGGCTTAAGGGCAGCATCGATCTGGCGGAAAAACTGGCGATGATATTCGTCGCGGTAGGCTGACTTTTTAATACCAAAACCGCCGGGTAAAGATTGCTCGCCACCGGGTCCATCATGGACAATCGGGAACCCACCTTCTTGAACTTCGATCAGGATATCGCGATTACCCTCAAATAAACGGGTGGGTTTCTCGCTTAATACTAGCGTCCAATATCGCGGCGTGCGGTTCAAGGCAAAGACCAGGTTTCGGGTTAAGAAAGTCTCTCCTATGTTGACATTTTCCCTCAGCGCAAAAGGAAGTTGAACTACACGTGAGAAATCGCGATTAACAAACAACGCCAATCCATTCAATGTGTAACGATAATCAATACCTTCAGCCAAACGCTCAAGCCGATCTAATAATGGCGTGATCTCTCGTTTGTTAAACTCTTCGAGTAATCGCTTCGTTGCCTGTTCAACCAGATTCTTAACACGAATCGGATCCTGCTTGTTCTCTGGTGATGTACGATGCGTGGGCAGCGTTATGGTGACTGACGGATAGCCATTAACTTGCTGTAAAAAACTTATTTCCTGGCGGTTCATAATCGACTCTCTTTCTTTGAGAAACGTAATTGAGATTTTGTTTGATCGAACCTAATACACCGCAGAGCAACACTGGCTTCATCCCGGTAATTGTCTAGCCATATGTACTATATATTTGGCGTAAGTCTTTTAAATATCGTAACGCAAATAAGCTATCAAAACCCTATACTAAACATATCAATTTTCTATTTTTGCTTTCAATATTTTTTAACCCAGACGCTAATTCGGTTTTTTCTTCTGGTTTACTTATTTGCTATAAACAAATATTGGCCCACAAAGAGCGCCTACAATTAAATATTGACCAACGAATCATTCAATGATCACTGATTCTCAAGGAGAAAAACATGAAAAAGCATGTCTTTCCAATCCTTATCATGATGATTTTGCTAACAATTGCTTGTGGGTTAAGTTCTATTGAAGGTGTAGCGGGGGCCGAAGAATTGTCTTAGCTTAAAACGCGCGATGCGCAGGATATTGAAAGTCTTACCTCTGGTAACACACCTGAACCCATCGAAGAACCAGTGGCCACATCAGAGCTCGTTAATCAGCCCGGTCCTTCATCCCCGGCAGAAATTTCAGGTGCAACTGGCGACTTAGCCGAAATGTTCGGTCACTGGCACAAACGATGGCTGCATTTGCTCGGAGGGCGGCAATATGATGATTTCATTGGATGTTCAGGACGACTAACTATTTTTCAACCCAGGTGGAACCTCATACGAGTTCCAAAAGACAAACGAAAAAACTTTCAAGAGGGCTTACATGGGGTACTACATCCTCGTGGATACACCGGTCGACCAGCAAGTTGAAACCCGCGTAGACGAAGAACAACATGACATCATTATTCTGACAAAAGACGGATTCATCAGTGAGCACTATAAGGGGACTGAAAGTTCCCCCTGCTGTTTCCACACCTATACCCGCGTTGAATGAAAAAACTCACTTTCTACGTGTCATTATTACTGGCATACAGTTATACAATTCAACCAAAAAATTAGATATGACAATCCACACCTCAATTGTCTTTTCTGACTCTACTTCAACCGCCAAGAGCCTAATTATGTTTCCTTTCACATCACTTGACTAGACCGACAATCTCCTCACCGGTAATTTCGACCACCAATGTTCCTCCACTGAATTGGGGAGCACTCGTTGAAAAAAGCCGGTCGAATTCATAGAAATAAAAGGTTTCTCCATCCGAGCTCCACACTGGCACACCACTGAAAAACGATGGCAATTCCACCGGATTCATGTTCCGTTCTGTCGTAATCCATAGACCGTTTTGCGAACGTGAAGACCACACCCAATAGTCTCCAGTGGGTGAAACATACGGGGTGTATTGTAAAACTTCTGTTGGAACCTCCATGTTGCGTAATTGATGGTCGAAGATAAATTGCTGACCATCCCATCCATAGACTAAAAATAGATTTCCCTGAGGGAGGAACCAGACGGTATACGCGTCTAACAATTCAAATTTCTTATAACCGATGTCACCAGCAGCCGGATAGCCAATATCTTCTCCGAAAGCCATCAAACCGAATTCCAGGGGGTCGCCACAGGCACAATTTTCAACATTAAATTCTGTGACGGCAAACAAACCATGTTTTCGCTCTGGGTCATAAGCGATACCGCTGAAACAACCAGTAACAATTGGCTCACTTAAGAACCTGGTTGCATTCACCAGACGCAGATTATAGTTTTCACAGATGGGGCTCCAACTTGTGATTAAAAAGTGGCTGCTATCTGTCCACGCCAAAAAAGTTTCACCAGAAGTCTCGAGGTTTTCAAGAAGGTGGTACTGGTTGCTTTGCACTTCGTAAATCCACAAACCTTCCATTTGTGCACCTGCGCCTGTGCCAAAAGAATTCGCGCTTAAATACTCAAGCAGTTGCCCGTCTGGAGACCAGTTTAACTCAAAGGCATGCCCGGCTTCATCGGTAATACGGGTAACCGATTGCGCTGCGGGTTCAAAGAGATAAACATCAGCACTGTCTCCCTCTATGGCTCCGATAAAAGCTAACTTTGTCCCATCCGGAGACCAGGCAAGGCTGCGGATGAACTGCATCGCTCGAAAAGCCTCAAAGTTCGGATCGCCAACGCCGGAATCCATGACCCCCTGACCTGCTTTCAAAATAGACCCGGAGAGTTCCAATTCCAATATGGACGACCGATTTTCGATATCCAGCACTACCAACATTGGATAGGCAGATGCATCTTCAAATCCGGTGATATAAGCAAAGAAACGCTTGTCTGGAGACATCCCTTCATTAAGATCCCATGGGGTATTCAGTGGCGTGTCGCTGATTTGTGTTGCTTCATGCGTCTCTTCATCCACCGCCCAGATGCCTAAACCTGTTACCACCAGAATGGTCTCTGTCAGGGGTCCACTTGGTGACACTGAAGATTCGTTTTGTACTTCCGTTGTGGGTTGTTCGGCCTCCTCCATCAGAGTAGCCTGTATTATAGACACGGTACCGTCCAATTGGTCTTCGGATAAACCACCCGCCTGGTTAATCATATTGAGCAGATTGCAGCCGGTTACTACCATCCAGCAGCAACCCAAAACCAATACTATTATCCAAATACGGATTCTATTTGGTTGTCTCTTTTTCAAAGGATTGCTTGAATGATCTTCTGCGGACACAATTCTCCTGCCCATTGTTCCTCCTGCTCGAACTTTGACGTTCACACTTAGACTGTGACGAGCGCGCCTCCCCTCAGTGTGGTCTCCAGACGCTAATTAATTTTCGTAAAAGTGTGGAAACAACAAGGTGAACTGCTGGTTCCAGAAAAATGCTCCATGACATAACCAGTATCAGTGAGAGTGATCACTACTGATTTTTCTTCATCGACCCTTATCTCTTCGCCGTCGACCACCGAAATATAGTACCCCATCCATGATCTTTTATACTTGTTCTCACTAATTTTGTCATAAACTTGTTCGTTACCACCCCCGCCAAGAAATAACTGCTCTCCCTCGACCCTTATCGCTTGAGTCACATTTCCATCCACCTGGCATATACAGTCAAAGTCTGTGGCAGTAACCGAATAATCATTAGTCTCAACGTTCACTGCCTCTGCATCTAAATCCGAGGGTTCTTTCGGCATGGATGTTGTTGGTGCTTGTGTTGAAACTGATTGTTCAGGTATCGATCGATGCAAATACTCTGCTGTTGTTGTCTGGTCCTCTATCATGTCGAGATCGGGATCAGGGCCAAAATTCCATCCGTCAGAATATATGGTACAAGCCAATGTAGATAGTAATACTACGATAAGTAAAGGAATTACTACATGCTTTCTTACCTTATGCGTACAGTTATAGGTTTCTGTCTCATTCTGATTGGAAAAATTTCGGTTCATAGACCTACTCCTTTTTTCTGCACCAATATGGCTAAAGACCATCCCTACAAATAATGAACCTGCCGTATAACCTTACTAATCAACCTGTTTGAACGATCTTGTGGGTGAGACTTATCTTTAACGGCACACCACTTATAGTAACTTCTCAGCCCCTGAATAAACCTCTTCTACATTTAATGCGGCTGCACCGTGTCCAGGATGTTTATCTGGGTTCCATTTTTTCATATCATCAAAGATTGCACCTGTCGTGTGATAGTCAATGCTCCCCTTAATCTGATAAGATTTTCCTTCTTTTGTTATGAAAAGAATCGATCCATTGCTGCCCGTTTGAATGTTATCCATGGTTTTTGAGAAGTAATTGTTTGCAACCACGATAATTTCCTCATTATATTTTGAGGTGCAGGTTGCATAAATCGCATTTGGATTTCCATCTCTATCTACAGTTGATAAAACAACGGAGCCTTCGCGCTTTTCCCATGCTTTACTCACAATCTCAGGTAATATAGCCATTTGATTACTCCCTCCAAATATTTGTAAGACAAAATTTTGTCGTTGCACCGCGAATGCGCCAACAAAAAATCTTGCCAAATAACTTCAAATTCGATATGTTATGCAGATTATTCAATAATTATATAGTGATTCATGAACGACTGATAGCACCCAAGCGTTTTAGTGTTTGAGTTTACCTTCCCTCCTGATCACCTTCGCTGTTGACGACCCTAAACGATTAATCTAATAATTTTGCCAGGCTAAAGATAAACCCGACCGCTATTCCAAAGAGGATCCAGCTTGAGCCAAGAACAATACCAATCCAGGCAAATAACTTCCCCTTCTCAAACTGCCCGGCCTTTTTAATCTGGTTGAGCGCGATTATTCCGCTAACCAGTGCAGTCAAAGCACAGAAATTCCGCACCGTGGTTGACCCATCCATGATTGGAAGAATAACCCGATTTGCAAACTCATCAGTGTTATGCGAGAAAATCAAGGTCTGCAATTCCCAATACAAGCCAAGACTTAATAGAGCAATCAGACCAAGTATGAAACTAATCAAAGCCATGCGATTTATTCTTTTAGATGTTTGCATTTTTTTGCTCACCTCCTCTAAATTGTACTTTGTAATTATTTATCTCAAACCACTAAGCACACTCTGTTCAAACAAAAGTGCCCATCCATAAGGCGGGCACTTACGTTCCTCAGTTCTCAGTTCTTTTTTTGTTACGCGTAATACTAAACCTGCATTACGAGTCTTAACCTACGATTAGAGGAAGTGCAGACCATAACCATACCCGTAATGACTAAACGGCCCAAGCAGGGGAGGTCAAGTTTATTATCAAACAGTTGTTATTGGGTTCCATTTCTTATGGGTTTAAAATACTCCGCCATTCTCCATATCTGTCTTATTCACAAAATCCATATGAAATAACTTTTCCCAATGGTTTATATTTAATGTTCCTTTTGTGAGGCGAATTGCTAAAATACAGCAATTCTCATCTTTTTCATTATTTGCACTGTCGTACCATGGAGCAAATGCAGTTCGGAGTTTATTCCTTAAATCAGCATTCTTTGGGTCTAATACCCAGCCCAGATTTTCACCTGTTCCACTTGCGGTAAACATTTCTTCGCAAGAAGCAATCGAAACCTCTGGTATTATTTCTATTTGTTGCATTTTGTTCGATTTCCCATGCGTTGTAACATAAAAGACACCGTCCTCATAGTATGCGTTTACACCACGAACAACTGGACGCGGTTTTCCATCATTGTTTGGCTCACGGGCGATCGTTGCAAGTGAAATAACATTGTCTTTCCCATTGCCAAACTTTTCATCAAGCAACTTAAATCCTTCTTCGAAATTGCTCATTATTTTTCTCTCCGGTTTCTTTAATGTAAGATGCCAATCTAAAACTTGATGTAAGTCCCATGTTAGGATGACTCACATAAGTTAATATTGTTAATCGTTTAATAAACGGTGTATTGGATTTTGCATAGTTCTAAAAATATACGCTAATTTGTTCGCCAATCATTTCAAAAATATCATTCCTGTTTTACATTCTCATTATCTTAAACGCCACATAAGTGGCATCCATCTTACTATTTTTTATACGGATTCCTTTTGCGCTGCAATTATAAATGGTTATCTCAAACTTGAAACTGCGCCTTAACCGGATAAAGAATAAACACCGCTACCTTTCGGAACCAGAATTTTCTTGATCGATCAATCAACTGATCAATCAAGAACCTTTTTTATAAGAAATCACAAAGCTGCCATCATTTACTTAAAGGCGGCTCTATATTTAGTCCGATCCTGCCCGCAAGTGGGCCATCACCAGCCTGAACTTTCGACCGAAGGGAGTGCAGAGTACGACCGAAGGGAATGCTGAACACACCCGCCTGCCCCAGTTTTATCGAGGAAAGACGACTTGATCCGCACGGTAGATGTGAGAGTGTCACTCTACAGGTTTGCGTTACCTGAGCTAGGGCGGTGACGGCTTCGCCATCCAACCAGGAAAATGATATGGCGTAGAAAACTGCTTGAGATTTGCGTTGATTTCCCAGCGGCGGGTGCATTATTATCCCTGCGGTCTTCAGGGACGCTTTGTTAGGCGTTTTTTGCCATTTCAGCAGCCTTTTGGTAATCCCAAAACTGATTAATATCTTTTACACTTTCTTTCAATACGGCATTGTAAATATCAAAACTGGTTATACCGTCCCTGTATTCAGGATGATGACAAAGTTCATTTTTTATTTCCAAAATGATTCTACGATTTCCAGGATTCAACAATGACAATATGTGTTCGCAAATATTGAATTTTTCATAGAACTGTTTAGTGTCAAAAATCCAAACATCAAGTTTCCAAATGAAATCTTCAATTATCTTTGTTTTTAGCCCAAAATAAACGCCGTCTGGTTCATTCCTTACGCTTTGAAGCACGTTGTTTTTATATGATAGTTTAAATGGATTTAACACAGTTGCCAGTTCTTTAGCTAAATCAAAACAATCATTAATAGATATTTCGTCATTTTGAACGTAAAAATCCAAATCTCTCCAAGTCATTAATTGCAAGTAATAACTTCCCTGCACTTGTACTTTCCCGTAATTTTCCAAAATACTTTTTATTTTTTTCTCGTAAAGAATTACATCAGCTTCTTTCCGTAATTGATTTTCTTGCTCAATTAAATCTTTATACACGCTAAATCCTTTTTTGAATTTACTATGTTTTACAAGGCACACGTCGAACTATTAATTATTTGGATTCCTCATATGCTGCAATAGTAGCATAGAAATTAAACCACACATCCCATTTTTGGAAAGCACTTCTCATTTTTCTCTTTGTCCTAAGCTCGAATCATAGACCAAAATTTATACCTGTACATCCGACTCGGTCCGCGCGGTATATGTGAGGGTGAAAATCGAACGTTAGGCTTCAGTGGTTGTCGCGTACTTCACAAGGGCTATTTGGTTAAACGACAAAAACACGTTGGCTGGCGCGGGGCGCTAATCCAAAGCAAGCCCGTGTTAGCCCGCCTTGATTTCTTTTTTCTTAACCTTCAATTGACGTAAAAATTCGTCTCGAATTGCTTCCGCTGTAGGGATTTTGCCTGGATTGTCTTTTGTAAGCAGTGAGAGCGCGGCGATGTATGCCTCCCCAAATGCTGTTGTCAAAGTGGCGGCTACGCCTGCATTTATTACCCCCCCTACAACTGAACCCGCACCGGGTATCAGTTTTAATAATGCACCGACGGCGGCACGCCCTACCACTGTGCCTGCCGAACCAGTAAGAGCACCACTTACAAGCGATCCCAAAAATGCTGTTGACAAAGGAAGCCCCCAAACTGCGCTTATCCCGGCAAGCATTGATAATTGAACAGGAATAATCGCAACTGCATCGGCGAAGGGAAGAGGAACCGCGCCAAAGCCGCCAGCAGCAGCCGCTGCCCCTGCCACTACTGCATGCGCTCTCTGCAACTTGTGATTAAGGCTTACTCTCTGAGCTGCGGCGAAGGCATTTTTTTGAGTCTCAGGAACGAGATTCATGGTAATATCCACAAGTGTCTCAAGCCCCATTGCTGGTATTTTGTACCCACCGTCAAGTACTCTTTCTTTTGCAAGAACTCTAACCACATTTCGAGTTCGCGGTAAAAGTTCCTGGACGGTTTGCCGAAAACCATTGTCTCCCACGCTTTTTGTAATCACCCCAACGACCGGGATATATTTATCCAGCATTTCTACAAGGTTAATTTCAGCATCTTCAACACGACGAGAGTCTTCCATCACGCATACCCAAGCGATATGAATATGCTGGTTGGGGTCTTTGCTTTTTCTCTTGTCTTGTATAAGCTTTTCAAGTTCTTGAATCGTATTGCTATACTCGCTTATTTCCAGCCCGCGAGTGTCGAATATACTTAAGGGAATCCCTTCCTTTTCGATTTCTCTGGTTGTCTTGGTCACAGGGCGCCCATCCCCTGTTTCAGCCAAATTACCTTGAAAGACTGCGTTAATGAGCGTACTTTTACCAACACCTGTTTTACCAGCAATGAGTATATTAACCTTGCCGCGTTGGGTTAATGCCTCTTCTAATTTTTGTTTCAATAGTTCGGCAAAATCTAATTCATTTTTCACGCTCATGACTTCTCCTCTAAAGGCGGATAACTTATACGGATACTGATTAAGCAGGCTTGATTATGCGCAAATCTGATACGCTGCTATTAACCCGTATTTAACCCACGCTCAAAATACTTTGGGTTACCCCCTTACACCATTAATTATAACTTTCCTCTACACAAATACAACAAAAAAGTGCCCATCCATAAAGCAGGCACTTACGATTTACGGTTTACGGTTCACGAATTACTGAACTTGCATTGCCGATCAAAATCTTTAATAGTCAATTCAATATGATAAAAAATAGAGGTTTACATTGCGGTTTGACATCGACCACAACCTTATTTATCTGTCTTGGCTTTGCTCGCCTGGATAGCCCTTTGCAATAAATCCTGGATATTTAGTTGGGTTGCCCATTTCTGTAAGTATTCAAAATCCAACCGGTCACCCTGTAAATCCAATACTCCTAGAATATCTCGCCACTGCCGTTCAGATGTTTCACCTCCCGCGCGAAACCATTCCAACTTTGCCAGGATGATATCTTCTGCGGTCGAAAAATAAGCCCGTTCGTCTGGCGCATCCCCTACCGATTGTGAAATACGCCGCTGCATTTGATTTAAGTCAAAAGCTCGCTGCTTCAAAAGAAATACATCTACTTTAAACATGGTTTCAAGATGAATCAGGTTAAAGCTGCTGTTATGCTGAATGGCATCTAAAATCATGTCAGCATCAATATAAAATTCACCTTCAAGGGATACGACCAGAGGCACAACTTGTTGCGGTTTGAGTTCCACAACCAGATCGGCATTCATCGTCGCTCTGACAATTCCGTGTACCGCAGAAGCTAACGAGCCGCCAATCAGGTAAGGAATCCCCAGGCGATCAAAGGCCGCAATGACTTTTAGCGTAACTTGAATAGGTTCAGAGAGCATATCAGTTTTTCACGATCAGCGGACCGTATACCACGCTTGCAAGCTCTGGTCCAAGGATCAAGTCTGCCAGTCGACGGTGCAACATTTCTGCGGAATCATCCGGATAACGCGAGCACAACCCGGAATAAGCCAGGGTCATGACAGTCTGATTCATCTGCCCAAGCATAGCCATTTTGCGTGCCGGACTTGCCTGACGTAATAACTTGAGCTGCAAAGACGCTATCTCAGGGCGGGTGTCAGATAAGATTTCGATCATAAAATGATTATAGCATTTTCCAAAAGTGACTGTAAGGAAAGACACTGGTGAGGTAGGAGGTCAGACACTTACTATTCCCTTATCACTTCCAACAACAAAGTGCCCATCCATCAGACAGGCACTTCCTGATTGCTCGTTTCTGACTTTTGATTTACATATCAGGTCGCCGCACAGAATAATTAAAACGGTACCATAGCGTTTCACCTTCAAAACACTCCACTGTACCATCAAAGCCGAGAACAGGAAATTCGTTGATCAACACACTTGTTCCAAAAACTGTGCTCGTTTCACCAGGGCATCCACTAAAAATATCGGTAAATGGGTGAGGATGGTAGATTTATTTATCGCTATTCTTGCATCAAAAAAACAATTACATTATGTTAAGTCTTTAAAAACCACCTCAACAATTGGACTCTCATTAACCAATTCTTCTAATGAGTCGACCTGATCACGATACCATTTTGTTTCCGGGGCGCTCATCAAAGCTCTACGGTCTTCAGGATCGACAATTTCCACTGCAGTTGCAGGGAGTTCAATCGTTACACTCTCTTTGAGACAAAAAGTAAAATTTGGATGTGCTCTCAAATTTGCCAACCAGTCACGAGGGCTGTATTGTCCTTTTCCGCCTTTGGCGTTCGGAGTGCCACAAATGATAATGCGTCCATTAACATTATTAAACCAAATTTCAATCCTTCTGGGCAACCCCGTTTTTGAACCCAAGGTTATGATATCGATTGTCCTATCCTTATTCAAAGCCTCTCTAATTGTCGTCTTGATATCCATAGTAAATTATCCTTTGTTATCATTTTAATACAAAAATCCACCCTCCAGATTAAGAGCGGTTTATCTGAGTGACTGATTTCTATTGACTGACTGTTTGATTGCGACGATTTCAAGATATTCGTTGAACCGGAATTAATACTAGTGTCTCCCACTTATCAGGCGGTGTTACCGATGGATCATTGATGTAAAACTCGTAAACAAGTCCGGTTCCCACAAAGCCTTTTGCATGCATGAATTCATGGAAAGCAGACAATGTACTGCTCATTTTCCCATATTGTCCTACATAAGTGCATTTTGCGAATCTGCCGCCATTCATCTTGCCGTCTTTGATTTCGCCATTTCCCTGGCACTCCCTGGCAATTGCTACCAGTGCAGGTGTGCATCCTCATCGTCCCGATGTCCTTCGGGAGGGCAAGTGTGCGCCCCACCTGACCCCAGCTTGTATGGGGCGAACAAAGCGAGTGGGGTCGATTCTCGGTTTACGCTGCACTCCTTCATGGGCCACGCTTACATCGCCTAACGGTTTGAGTTTTCCTATAAGTATGTGTGGGCGAGATGTGGCAAGAGAAGCCACCAGACACTAAATCCGCTGTTGGGGAAGGCTCCCCGAAAGTGTGAGCAGCCGCCGGCACTTATCCAGTGGGCGTGGTGTTCAATTGGTTTTGCAAGAGGATTATTAAATTTGAACTTGGAAATAACAATTATAGGTAGGTATCAATGCCTAAATGTAGCATGTTTACTCAAAAGATTCTTGCGATTTATAGGTCAATCCAATACTGTGAAATAAGATTGCCAGTCTGTTGGGAAATAATTGTTGCGGATAACACGCCATTGTTCTTTTCTATCACCTTTACAGACCCAATATTATCTGCATCACAAGTAATACGAACTCTCGCTAGCCCAAGTGCGTGTGCCTTCTCTAAAGTAAGAGAGAGTATTAACGCGCCATAGCCTTGGTTTCTTTGTGATGAGCGAATAACGTATCCTATATGACCACCGTGATGTTCCAGCGTTGGTGTTAGAAAATGCCGCACCACACTTCTCCCAAGAATTTTTTGATGGGAGTCTATCATCCAAAACGTGCTCATTGGGACAAAGCCGGGTGGGAGGTTGATACCTTTGGATTGCGAATTGAGTTCATCTAGAAAAGTACCAAAGTCTTTCTGGGCTAAAGTAGATTGAAAAAAATCTTCTCCCGTTTGGTGTTGCTCATCAAGCAATTCTAAATAAGCATTCTTGAGTTCATAAGAAGGCATTGTTAATCTAACATCATCAAACCGTTTTATCATATAGCGCTCTATCTTCTAGATTTCAGACGACAAAAGAGTCCATTCCAACGGTATGCGTTATGCCCCTGCAGGACACGAGTTGGCGGGCGAGGAAAAGGCTTGAGATCTGGGAAAAGCCTGAACCCAGAAAACCACTCCAAAATCGCGCAGACTCCCACCGTCGGATGCACACTTTGTTAGGTGGTGGTTTCGAAATAAACTCTATTTGTTATCTAATACCATGTTGAATAACATAGCCACACTATCATAATTCTTACTGAACGCAGGCGCATTAAACCATAAATAGCTTTCGATGTTTCCTGAAATCATCTGGAAGGAATCCACCGCAAAACTACCGTTGAATACTTCAAAAGAGACCATAAACATATTGGCTTCTTCTAGTCCATTTAAGAGCCGTTTCTCATAGTAATAAATATTAGGGTTTTCAGTTTGCCATGCAAAGAGTTTCAAAGTTGGGCTAGGTGTTCCTTTCTCAATCCAAAAGACTGCATCCAACCATTGCCCATCCTCCATAACAAGAGATCCCTGGCCTTGATATGGAGAATCGTAATCTGCTGGTTTATCTGTAACTAACTCGGTTTGCAAATTCTGAAAGCTACAACCTCCTACACCGATACCGTACACATTCTCCACCTGTTCCTCCTGACGTAAGTAAGGCTTTACGTTAAATCGCTCACAGGTGTCTTCAGCATTAATTTTCCACCGTATATGCAGGGCAGTGCCATAATTTAAGCGAGGTTTTAAATGTGCACCACCAGCCGGGGATTGGCCAATAATTACTGATCCATCTTTAAGAACAGAATCGGATTGGGTTGTTTCCTGCCCTTCAATGGCACCGCCAAGAATATCAAAATATTTGAGGGATTCGTTTGACTCAAAATCTAACCGCACGGAAAGGACAAAATCACCTTCACTAAAGGATATTTCAGTAGGTGTAGCCACAGGTATTTCAGTAGGTGTAGCGGCAGGTGGATTGTTGACAGCTTGCGGAGCACATGCTGCCAATATTATCAAACATAGACTCGTGAAAAGTAGCTTTTTGGCAATTTGATTCATTTTTATTTCCTCCATGCAGAAAATGGGTATTATTACTAATTACCAACTATAAACCGGTGGCTTTGCTTTTACCATTTCCGCAACAAGTTGGCGGAGTATTACACAAAAGCAAGAGCGTTAGCCACATCAAAGCATGGAACCGGCGTAGCGAGCTACGCGGTATTCTGCTTCGCTAACAAAAACTATTGAGCGCCTGTTCAGTGAGTGGGTAAACTACATTTTTTAACCTTGCAAGCTATAAAAAAGCCTGGTTGGCTATCTGAGACAGTCGTTTGGCTATATATAAGAGTTTGTTCACTTCAATTATTATATTTCTTTAACGAAAAAAGGAAAACAAAATAATTCAACCACCCCATTGAAAAAACCTTGAATAATTGTGTGATCAAAATAGTTTCAAATATAAATTTATTCCACACAGAAAAAACTATCCTTCACTGGTTGCAAAAAAATATGCTCTACCCTGGTTAATCGATCATAGTATCTCAAGACCACTATGATCATACTACAGTCATAATAGCGGACCTAAGGATGTGCGCAACCCGCTAGAAGAACAACTTCCTGGTGCGAATCAAAACTCCCTCATTTTCTAAACGTGCTCTATGATCCACCAAAAATAAATTTATCCCCTTGCGCTCGCCGTCTTCGCGTTTATTCTTGACATATATGTTATACTTAGATTGTAGAACATATTTTCTTATTTGTGTTGATCCTTAACAATTTATTCTAACATTGGGCACTATTCGTTTTATTCGAATTGTTTTTTATTGTTTTAAATGTTTATTAAATCTGAAAATTGAGATCACAATTTACTCATTTATTCGTTTTCTTTGTTTCCGATTTTCGCGATCTTTGCGCCCCCGAGCATGCTTTTGCGAGAGGGGTTTCTGAAACAAAAACGAATAAAAAAAAGTGCCCTCTATCTGTAAGGCACTTACGGTTCTCGGTTCCGCGGTCTTTGCGCGCCCGAGCCGCGTAGCGGCGAGAGGTGACGGTTCAATCATCACTTCCAACAACAAAGTGCCCATCCATCAGACAGGCATTACCTGATTGCTCGTTTCTGACTACTGATTTACATATCAGGTCGCCGCACAGAATAATCCAAACGGTACCATAGCGTTTCACCTTCAAAACACTCCACTGTACCTTCAAAGCCGAGAACAGGAAATTCGTTGATTAACACACTTGTTCCAAAAACTGTGCTCGTTTCACCAGGGCATCCACTAAAAATAATGGTCTGGGTTTTGGGATCATAATCGCCCCATGCATAAAAAGCATTAGGATCAGGAATTTCGCTGCAATCTGAATCCCATCTGAATGGAACCAATACTGTCAATTCACTCCGAATCAAACCATCAGGTTTAGGACTCCCCATCTGAAGGGTGACATCCGTACTTCGTCCAGTGCACGTATTAAAACCCGATGGAAACGTGATCTGGGTTTCTCCGATAAAATTTATATTTCCGAGGGCAACAATAGCCGACAATGTCGGCTTTACTTGCTCTATATCAAATTCTTCAACAGGTTCTTCCCAAAACGGCAACATTGTGCACGATAACAAAACAATCTGAAGGATTATGATGAAAATTAAAGTGGCGTATTTTTTCATTTTAAACCTCTTATTGTGAGATTAACAAAACTATCTTTAATTTTGAAGAAAATAGATTGATCTTAATATTGACCTTTGTAGTTCAGAACTCAATCAACACATTTTTGAGCAGTAATTATCTTTATATTTATTATATGAAAACTCACCTCAATTACAATAAAGAGTTAAGAAATAGTTGGATCACAAAAATACTTACAATCTTAAGACACAGGCACTTCGTATTCACAGCTCACAAGTTACTCTCAATAAAAAAGTGCCCATCCATCAGACAGGCACTTCCTAATCACTACTCACTAATTACTGAACCTGCATTACTGGCCAAAATTTATACCCGTACATGCGACTCGATCCGCACAACGGGTTTGCGAATTTCAATCTAACGAGATAATAAGCCGCCGTGCGTTTTTGGCCTGTTACGCCGTTAAACCAGAGCGATTTTCAGCCGGACGCCACGCTGACATCCCGTGTGCAGCACTGTCGGCTTCATTAACGGTTATGCGGATTTTTTGTTGATTTTTCTGCCTGTTTTTGAATCTTATGCCAGTTTCTCCATTGTTCTTCTTCAAACTTATATGCTTCTGGGTCTACTAGGCGTGACCGTATTTTAGGAATAATTGCCAGCGATTCGCGAGCATAAAGCCATCTAAATGCTCTTTCAGCAATTATTCTTTGGAAATGTCTTGTTTGATCAGAGGTAAGAGTACGACGATCAGGAAGATCGTCTCCTATTTGTGTAAAAAGTAGATGACGTGGAGAAATTGGCATAATTATATTTCCACCTTTTCTTCCCCAACCACCTTTCAAATCATAAGTACCGTTACCATAATCATTCAACTTGATTACGGGATTATCACTTGTAAACCATTGATGACCGTGAGCAGGATGGACAATACACCATTTATGTTCTTTTAATGCTTTGATCGTTTTTGTCAAAGCAAATCTTTGGCTTTGTAACCAGAATTTTCTTCCAACAGTTACCTCTGCTTTAACATAACCTTGTCCGTTTTCTGATTCACTACTTTTTACAACATTTATTTCCAAAACCTCATTATAAAAATTGAAGTCATCATTCGGTGAATTCTTTATGTTTTTCATTAACCCTTTATTTTCAAGTTTGCGAACAGAATCATTTAACGTTTTTTCCATAAGGTCAGGTAGTGTTCTTTTCCACCGGTCAGTTGATTCCAAATAACTCTGGGGGGTTCTTAAATCTTGAGCACCTAGAAAACTTGCTAATTTTTCCCAGTCTCCTGAGGAAAGAGGATTGTCTTTTAATACTTTTCTTATACTTTCTTGAACTGGATTTTCGAACTCAGATTCCAACCATTTTTCAAATTCGTCTATCTCTTCTTCATTTTCTATTTCAGTATACAAATCTCGTAAGAACGCGGTTTTTTCCAAAGACCGGTGATACCATTCAGGAACATTCTCGTTGGAAACCAACAATCGATATGCCCATATATGAAGACCATCATCGCTCCACTGTTTGAGATATAACTTGGGTACATAATGATTATCATGTGTTACTTGGTTCATTTTCTCACACCAAGATTGTAATTTTCGTTATCCGCCTAGCTATTAATTATACCGACTCTTGATACGCTGCTAAGTACCCATATTTTAACTCACGCTCAAAATACTTTGGGTTACCCCCTGACACAATTAATTATAACTTTCCTCTTCACAAATACAACAAAAAAGTGCCCGTCAACAAGACAGACACTTCCTAATCACTACACACTAATTACTGCTCTACCCAGCCATCACTGGTCGGAACTTACGCCAAAGGCGCACAGCCGTGTAGCCATACACAATCATGCCCGTGTGCTCACCGTCTTCACGAAATCTACTTATTCCAACTTCTCTAGATCTGCCAAATCTTGCAGCCGGGCGGATGCTTTTTTGTTTTGCTTAAGATGTTCAAGATCAATGAAGTTTATTTTTACACCATTCACGATGCTTTCCATCCGCATTGGGTAACATTCAGAAAACTCAACACCAGTGATCGAGACTAATATATCTATTCGATCGGGAGGGTATCCAATTTGTACGACCTGGTCAGGAAGTAAAAAATCTTCCTCCTTTAAACCAAGTGAACCCATTCCAAATTGTTCTATGGCTAAAATCAAAGCACGAGAATTCTCACTACTCCGTTCAACCCAAATATTAATATCTTTAGTGAAACGAGGATGCCCATGGAACGCAACCGCATAACCCCCAACGACAAGATAATGTACCTTATTATCGTTTAACGATTCGAAAAACTCTTTGAAATCCTGGTTGAACATGATCGCCGGCCCCTCTTAAAGATTGATTCCATTGTTTGTATTCGTTACGGATTTCTTCCAACGCCTTTATGCGTTTTTCGTAAGATTGAGTTTGCCAATATGCAAAATCGTTCCCCTGGTCTGACAAACTTGTTTTTTGAACAACAGTAACCATTTTTCTGTTCATATTTATATTCTAACATATGAAAAAAGTGCCCATCCATCAGACAGGCACTTCCTAATCACTACTCACTAATCGCAAATTACTGAACTTGCATAACCGGCTTGAACTTACGACCAAAGGGAGTGCAGAGTACGACCAAAGGAAATCCAGAGCATATTAACGCAAAGCCAAGAGGGGTATAAACAAACATCCATAGCATTCAAAAATGATAGTAGCTTATTGGTCGACAAACTTTTTAATAATTCTTTCTCAGGATGTCTAATCCCACCAAAGACACACTTTTCCCGTTGGGAAATTTACTGATGCTTCGCCCAGATCCGGACAAATGCTTAGCAACTCCTGCCCCAAGGATCGTGCATCTTCTCCTTGTGGAATATTTTTAAGATAAAATTCCAAACCATCCCTGGTCGCTCCAGTGATATCAACACCATATTTCTGATCCAATTGTTCCAAAAATAAGATTAGCTCTTCGTTTGAGAGCGGATGGTTATTTCCCTGGGTTTGTTCGATTCGCAAAACATCAAATTGATCTTCAGATGGTACCAACACAATTGTTTCATATTCAGCACTTGAAGTTCCCTCCCATTCAATCCCCGTTCGATAGGCGACAACCATTTTTCCATCAAGTAATTTCCGTACTTTTTCCAATGTTACCTTTTTTTGATAAGATTTGCTTTGGATTTGTTGTTGATAATCAAAAAGCTTCTGACTGAGCATTCGTCGTTCTTCTTGTAATTCAGGATATTCAGCATTCATGAGCTCATCACTTTGTTGTAAATAAGCCTCCATGTCAAATGTTCCGTTTATCCTAAAATTTTCTTGCGAGAGTAATTTTAATACTCGCTCAGATGCCTGTTGGAGTTGAAGACTTGGCGTTAAATCTGGAGGCGTAGGTAGAGTTGTTTCAGTCATATCTTTCTGCAGCTTTAAATAATTGGCATATGCAGTTTGAGTATCAACTGGTTCTTTTGCAAAAAATTCATCAAGCATTTTTTGCGGATCTGATTCAATTTTATGCTGCATAGATGAATAAAAACGTTGGAAGGCCTCCTTTAATTTTGGAGGTATGCTCTTCGATAAATCTTGTAAGCTGGTTCTATTTCCCCATTTGTAGCAATCGGTTTCCACCCACCCCATAGGTTCATATTTCTGGTACGGCTGACCAGTGATTTCCAAAATATGGTTTACCTGATTAATGATTGTCGAGTCTAATTTCATAGATACCCCTTTTTGGTTTGTCGAAAAACCCCAATTTTTTTAGAAAAACATCATACATTTCCAACATATTATGACACAAATTATTGCCATTTATCGGTTCCCTCCAAGTCCTACGGAATGCAATAGCCATCATTTATTAAAATTGTGCCACTTGACATGCATGATATACTTAAATCATAGAACATATTTTCTTATTTGTTGAGTTCTTTAACAACTAAACACTCATGGTTGAAATCTCGAACAACACCAAATGGATTCGTACATAAAAACAAAAACGAATCTCAGAACAGACTTCAACCGCCCCTCCATTTTTAGGCTGTTTTTGATCTCAAATTCAGCTCTTTTCACCGCATAGCGATTCGTTTTCTTTGTTTTCAATTTTTTCTCGAAACAAAAACGAATAAAAAAAAGTGCCCTCTATCTGGAAGGCACTTACGGTTCTCAGTTCTCGGTTCTCAGTTCTCGGTTCTCAGTTCTCGGTTCTCAGTTTACGGTTCTCAGTTTACGCCCCACTCATCACCGGCCGGAACTTATAACCATACACAATCATCCCCTTGCGCTCGCCATCTTCACGGATCTTGCGGGTCACCATCTCCACCGGCATGCCAATGGCCACGGGTTCTTCACCCAAATCGGTCAACTGCGCTGTCACCATGGGGCCTTCATCAAGCGCCACCACTGCAACAGTATAAGGCGAATTATGTTCAAACCCGGCAGGCGCATCGCGCATCACGGTGTATGAATAAATCTTTCCTTTGCCGCTGAAAGCAAACTGGGTCTTGGCTTCTCCGCCGCATTCGGGGCACACGTCCCGCGGGGGAAAGATCTTGGCTTCACAGTGCGGACAAACTTCCCCCATCAGGGCATATCTTTGTTGTTTTAAGCGCCAGTGGCGTGGAATTTCCATTTTTAGTCTCCGTTGTTATTCATTGTGTTACTGTAGGTCAATCTTATGCGCGTTATCCTATCAAATGCTATCAGGTTCTCAGCTTTGCTGAGAACAGAGAATCGAGAACTGAGAATCGTCAAATCCATTGAGTAATTTAATTACTTTCTATCCATAAGTCCTCAACTACATCCTTCACTTACTGCTTTGACGGTTCTCTACTCTCGGCTCTCGGTTTTCGGTTCACTAATCACTGATCCTGTCGTACACATGCGCCACCGCCGTGGAGGCAGGTCCGCCGAGGACCAGGGTCACCGCCAGCCGCGCATCACGTACCTGATTCACGCCGCAAACGCCGCGCAGTTGCATGGCCGCTTCAATTGCCTGATAGACACCCTTGGCGCCAATGGCGTTACCGCGCGCCTTGCATCCGCCCATAGTCATGGCGGGGCGAATCGCTGTTGGGGCGAGACCACCATCACGAGCCAATGCCGGCGCTTCTCCAGGGTCTGCGTATCCGCAGGCTTCGAGGGTCAACGCGGCATAAATGGAATAGGAATCATCCAGTTCAAGCACGTCGGTGTAAATCGGCATAATGCCAGCCTGGGCACATGCATTCTGCACCGCTTCTTTGGCAGCAAAAAAAGCCAGCGGATCTTTGCGGTCGTGCAGCGCCAGCGTATCCGTGGCGATAGAAGAACCCAACATGCGCACCACCGGCTGGGGATGGTCTTTGGGCATCAGGTCGCGCCGGGTCAAAATCACGGCAGCCGCACCATCCGCATAAGGGGCAGCGTCAAACAGATTCAACGGTGGGTTGGTCATGCCAGAGTTGCTGTAAGTTTCAAGTGAGATCGCCTTTCTAAAAAAGGCGTTTGGATTGTTGACTCCGTTGGCATGCGCCTGTACGGCAAAACCGCCCAGTGCATCCGCGGGCAAATTATGTTCGTATAAATAACGCTGCATCAGCAAGCCTGCCTGACCGGTTTCGCTCATCCCCTGCATAAACTCGTAATCGAAATCAAGCCCTAACGCCGCCGCTGTCTCAGATTCACTGTGCGCCATATCGGTCCACTTTTCCACGCCCAGCACAGCCACCGTATCCACATACCCTGAGAGGATGGCCAGATATCCCAACCTCAGCGCGGCAGCGCCTGAAGCGCCTGAGGCTTCGGTGGTATAAGATTCGATACCGCCCAGATTGGCATAATCGGTGAACAACGCCCCTAAATTCGCCTGGTGCGACACCATAGATGACAGCATATTGCCGATATACAGCGCCTGGGGTTTCATTCCGCCGCTGTCTTTTATAGCAGCACACAGCGCGTGTACGCCCATCTGGCGCAGGCTCAGCTCGTAATGTTCTCCAACCGGGATCTGTCCGATCCCTGCGATAACCACGTCTGAATTCATCTCGGCCTAACCCATGTTTATCTTGTCGCGCAAGCGCGTGTAAACGGCATAATCAATAGGCGTACGCCGGGCGATATAGTCTGCAGTGGAGGGCGCCAGTGTTCGCCTTTCAGCAATCTTTTCGGTCACCTCAAGCGAGAATGCGTCAGACCCTGCACCAGAACCGTATGAAACCATCAATATCCTGTCACCCGCTTTGGCAATATCCAACACGGCGGTTAAGCCGATGAGAGAGGCGCCTGCGTAAGTGTTGCCAATTACCGGCGCCAGCAAACCGGGTTTGATCTGCTCCGGGGTGAACCCCAGGTCGGCACCGGCTTTCATTGGGAATTTGGGGTTGGGCTGGTGGAAGACCACATAGTCATAATTCGCGGGGGTTCTGCCTAATTGCTCCAGCATGGTGCGAGCAGCAGCCTCAATGTGTTTGAAATAAGCCGGTTCGCCGGTAAAGCGCTGTCCGTGCTCTGGATATTTCTGCTCAGGCCGCCGCCAGAAATCGGGGGTGTCTGAAACATAAGAATAGGAGGCTTCAATCTTCGCCACTGACTCTTCTGCAGGCCCGATCACAAAAGCCGCTCCGCCGCTGGAGGCTGTATATTCCAGTGCATCACCCGGCTTGCCCTGCGCGGTATCCATGCCGATGGCCAATGCATATTTGCCCATACCTGATCCCACCAGCGCGGTGGCAGCCACCATCGCTTCAGACCCGGCTTTGCAGGCAAATTCCCAATCGCCTGACTGGATGTTGTGCGACGCACCGATGGCTTCTGCGACAACAGTACCTGAAGGTTTCACTGCATAAGGATGCGATTCAGAACCCACCCACACCGCTCGCAGTTCGCAGGGATCAATGCCTGCCCGCAGCATGGCGTTGCGTGCCGCTTCAATAGACATGGTGATCACGTCTTCATCCAACCCGGCCACGGATTTTTCTTTCACCATGCCGCTGCCGCCGCCCGTCCAAACGCGGGCGACTTCTGTGCCCGGCAGTCGGTAACGCGGAACGTAAGCACCGTAACCGACGATGCCGGTCTTGCGGTCTGTGCGTAATAATAGTTGATCAGCCTTTGCAGAAGCTTTATCAGTCATCAGCTTTTTTTCTCCACTCTTTGAGAATTTGCTCCGCGCGTTCTGCCCGGATGGTTTTTTCAAGCACCAGTTGCTGTGCCAATTTTTCTATTTGATCGCCATGGGCGCCGGCCGCTGCTGCAATTTGCCTGGCATGCAAACTCATGTGTCCGCGTTGGATGCCCTCGGTGGCTAGCGCACGCAGCGCCGCCAGATTTTGCGCCAGACCGACCGAAACAATTATCTCAGCCAGTTCAGCGCCGGTGGTGACCTTCATTAACTTAAGCCCGGCTTGTGCCGCGGGATGCACGCGGGTTGCGCCTCCCACGATGCCAACGGCCATGGGCATTTCAAGCTCTCCGCACAGGTTGCCCTGAACATCTTTAGACCAGGTCGAAAGGCTGGTATACCTTCCGCTGCGGGCAGCGTAAGCATGCGCCCCGGCTTCCACAGCGCGCCAGTCATTGCCTGTTGCCAGCACCACAGCATCCACGCCGTTCATAATGCCCTTGTTGTGCGTCACCGCGCGGTATGGGTCCGCCTCGGCAAAAGCCCAGGCTTCAAGGATGCCGTCGCGTACTTTCTCGGCAGCGTAGCCTTCAAAAGCCAGCGCCTCAAGCGGAATGGTGCAGGTGGCCCGAGCCAGTCTGCGGTCAGCCAAATTGGAAAGGATGCGTAAATGCACCCTGCCACCGCTGATTTCTGCCACCCGCGGAGCAATGCGCTCCAACGCGGTGTTGATGGCATTAGCACCCATGGCATCCCGCACATCCAGAATCAGATGCACCACCAAAAACGGACCGATGGCAGAGTCTTCAATCAAACGCACCTGCAAGTCTCGCGCACCGCCGCCAAAACGCAACAGCACCGGGTCAACCTCGCTGGCCATTTCCAGCAGTTCCGCGCGGTGTTCTTCCAACTTTGACCGTGCTCCAACAAGATCAGCAACATCCAGCACCTGCAACTGCCCGATCATTTCAGGTGCGGAGGCCACCGCCTTGAATCCGCCTCCCTGCCGCGCAAGTTTAGCCATGAATGATGCCCCGGCGATGACCGAAGGTTCTTCCACAGCCATGGGCACCAAAACCTCACGGCCATTAACAATAAAGTTTCGGGCAACACCTAAAGGCAGGCCAAACACGCCCACCGCATTTTCGACCATATGATCTGCCTGCTCTGCGTTTAACCCACCATCGCCGCTCAACACTTTCAGTTCATCCAGCGGCACACCGCTTTCGCGGCTGAGTTGGGCTAACCTGTCAGGCAGATCGAGTTCATAGAATTTATTATTCAACACATCAGACATAAATGCTCCACTTTAATAACAATTGAATCTTAATCAGGCAAACCTCGCAAAACCTATCAAGATTGCAACATACTCACAAGATTGTATAATTTAGGCATGAGCGCAGCCCATGATCTTGCAAAGAATTATGATTTTTTTCCTCAATTGAGTATTAAGGGCACCCGACAGCCTGCCGCGGATGAATTGCTATGCAGTGCCATTCAAAAGCTTCAACAAGCCTTTGTACCACCGGTTTTACCTTTTGACTGGGTTGGCGCAGTAAAATACGAATTCAAAGAGATAAAACAACTGGGGTTAACCTCAAAAGGGTCGGTAGTCTTAAATCCCAGGTACATCACTGAGTGGACGGTCGTTCACGAACTCGCACATGCCTGGGATGCGGCAAACGATTGGCTGATTTCTGATATCATGCGAAAAGAAACTCACAGTGGCTTTTTTTGCCGCTGGCTGCATTTTAGATTTCGAGAACGAAAACTGTTTTGGTATCATGTCGGTTCGCCGCCTGCCCCCTGCGGTGTGGATAAAAACTTCAATGCCAAAGAGGATTTTGCCGAATCGGTGACTGCCTACCTTTTCTCAGAAGAGGCTCGGCGCAGGGCATCCAAACGCGGATTTTCCTATGAAACCAACGGTTACACCAATTTTCACGATACGCCCCGCGGTCAATTCATCCACAGTCTTTTTCGAAATGGTTAATGACATAGAAAAAACCGGGGGAAATCCCCGGTTTCTAGGGTTTATAAAGAGTTCGGGGACTGTGTTATATCTAATCCAGCGGCATCGTCTCAGTGCAAGAGGGTGCGTTCTGGCAAATATATTCTTCTTTGTGTTTGAACAATAAACGTTTTTCGGAGTGCAAAATCATGGGGATGCCGCATGCCGGGCAGACCGGCGCGGGATCCATATTCATAAACGGACGTTTATCCTGGGGAGGATACTCGTCATATGCAACGGGGTTATCCATTGAAACAGTCGAAGGAGCCACATAAGCGCTAATGGGTTCAGGCGCAGGGGTCACATTGACAAGTGTGTTTTCATAAGCGGGTGATGCTACCACAGGCGCAGAGGCAATCGTCGCAGAAGCAAAAGCGGTTTGCATCATGGGCATGCTCATCGGCGCAGCCGATGGTGCTGGTGTGGGTTTCTTGATCGTTCCAACCGGCAGTGATTTGCGGATGCGCGTGGTTCTCATCACATCCAAAAATTCGTCGCCGTCATACAAGAAGATTGGTTTGCCATCCGCCCATAAACGTGCCTGCGAGGTGATCAAACCGGTGGTGATCACTGCGCCAGCATCCGCGTCTGAGGCGCGTAGCGCACCGTAGAAATCACGGATCACTGGTTCGCCTACTTTGCCGCGATATTTCTTGCATTGCACAATCCAGGTTTCACCCTTGCGGGTTTTTACCACCAGGTCAATACCATGGTCCCCGGTGGTGCCAACAATATCAACCTTGTGTCCCTGGGCACGATAAGTCTCTGCAACGAGTTTCTCAAAATCAGAGGGTGAAAGCGATTTAAGTTCTTCAAGTGTCTCGGCGTTAATTCGCTTGTGGCGTTGTTCGAGCACAATAGCGACTTCAAACGGCAGCAAGATCAAGCCCACGCTGAGGAAGTACTTCATGTTGACTTCTACGGGAAGCAGATGGAAGGTGTCTAATCTAAAGAAATAGAAAGCCAGGTTCAACAAGGCAAAAAATGCCCAGGCCAGCATGAGTGCATTCACAGAAGTGCGAAGGACGGCGCCAAAGCCCTTCCTCCGTTTGAAAACACCAAACAAGACGGCCACAAACATTAATGGCCAAAATCCGACCGCAAAGCGGCCGACGGTGATCAACAATTCCAGGAATGTATTCATGCAACTACCTCCGCAATAATTATTAGCGTATTGTTAGTTGCATGAATAATGCCAGAGTTATTATTATTGAGCGTTATACAAATTAGAGGGTTATAGTGTCGCCTGGTTTCATCACACGAACTTCAGATTGTGTCTCAGCTTTCACCCGCTCAGCCCACAAATTTGGATCCTGCTTGATCACCTCGAAGGTGTCATAGTGGATGGGTATCACAAGTTTGGGGTTGATCAACTTCACCGCCCGCAAGGCGTCATCCGGGTCCATCGTATAGTTGCCGCCAATCGGCAGCATGGCCAGATCAATGCCTTCTTCTCCGATCAGCTTCATGTCACCGAACAAACCGGTGTCGCCTGCTAGATAGATCTTTTTGTTATCCAGGGTGGTCAGCAGCAGCCCAACCGGGTTTCCGCCAAAGGCACCATCCGGTAAAACGGAGCCGTGCAGCGCCAGGGTTAATTTCAGATAACCGAAGGGGTGTTGAAACCCGCCCATCACCTGCTGACCGTGGGTCTTGATGTCTTTTTTCGTCAGCCACTGTGCAATTTCAGTATTACTGATCACCATGGCGCCAGTGCGCTTGGCGATGGCCAATGTGTCACCCAGGTGGTCGCCGTGACCATGCGTCACCAGAATGTAGTCCGGCGACAGATCTTCTGCTTTGGTGCTTGCTTGTGGATTCCCGGTAAAAAATGGATCAACCAGGATAAATTTACCGGCGGTCTTGATGCCGATGGCAGCGTGTCCATACCAGATCACTTCTGTAGTCATAAGAAATCCCTTTCACCTAACCGCACAAAATCAATACTGTCTTTTTTTGATTAAACCATTTCTGGATTCAACTGCTCCTTTTTTCACCGAGCGCAAATAGCTCCGTCGCAGATTGGAATCCGATAGTTTGCAGGCGCTGACGTAAGCTGACGGCTTCATTAATCAAGTCAGCCTCTTTGGTCTTTGCCAGGTAATTGTCAATATTTTTATTGAGGATGTTGAGCATTTCAGGGTCAAATGCATCTCCTGAAAGGTCAAGGTCATCCAATAGCTGCCAGTTATCCAATGTGGAGCATTCAATCAGTTTGATCAACTCATCCCGCGTGTAGGGCGAACGGTGGCAGATGCCTGAGGCGCTATCCACCTTGCCCCACCACTGATGCAAAAGCGTATGGGTCTGCTGCTCAGGGGTCTGGTTGTCGGTGTACATTTCATATAAGATGAAGTAGCCGCCCGGCTTCAAGACGCGCACCATTTCAGCCAGCGTCTTGCACGGGTCTGGCATATGATGAAGAGAATTAGAGATCGAGACCAGGTCGAACGAGGCATCTTCGAACTCCAGTTGAGATGCATCCATCTGCATGAAGGTGATCGGCAAATCGGTAAACTTGTCTGATTTCCATTCATCAGAGGGCTTGTTATCGATGCCGATACCGCTGCCAAAAGACCCAAGTTGTTGCTGCAGCGATAGTAAAAAATCCCCTCTGCCGGTAGCGACATCAAGCAGCGTCTCTGCATGGATGGTATGTAATAATTCATCAACGGTTGTCATAATTGCTGCACCTTAATCTTTAATCTCCAAGTGGAGGATAATACGAAGCGAATTCTGCCGGTGAAAGGAGTGAGAGAGAACTTGAGGATTCTAATTGGGTATGATTCTCAAGCAAGTGAATGATGCGAATAATTGCACTTGAGGTTTCACCGATAAACAGATTGAGAATTTTTTCATTGAGATATGGGTATCTGCGGTCAAGCACCCGGTCTGAATCAGAAGTGGTGTAATATTCCTTTATATATTTCATTTGAATTTCAAACGCATTTTGCGGCATAAATGGCAGTGATATCTTTGGGATGTCAGACTCAAAAAACGTGTTCCATATCTTACAACCGGGATGATCGCGCAAATATTTGTGATCCAGATCGTACCAATCCGTTTTTAAAAGCCCAATAGCCTCACCGCGTGAGTAGGTCAAAAACAATTCCTGGTTGATTGATTCCATGATGATACCGATTTTTTTCCACCACAACTGATCGGTCAGCAAGTGGACGTAATATCCCAACCTGAAACTATATTCCGGGTTTTGTTTACTGATGTCTATCCCTTGCACATACTGACGATAGAAAATCAGATCCTTGATATCGTCATCCCCCATTCCTTCATCAAGGAAGTGAGATACCAGCTTGGGCGGATCATAGAGGGTCCAATCTTCATTTGGAAAGCCCGAGTCCGGAGCCAGGTTGCCATATAAGAAAGAAACCTCATCCAATTGGGAGATTTCTCGAAAAATATTTCCAGCAATCCGCAGGTGCGCAATCCAGGTAGCCATCACCTAATTTTACATGAATTATGCATTCTTCTAATAATTTTCATATTTTCTTTAGTGTATAATTATGATGTCTCTCATTCGGTGACAAAGAAAGGAAAAAATGAACATCTTCTTGGACCCCAATGTTGCCTACCTGGTACTCGTTGTGGGTTTTGTTTTGGGGGTATTAGCACTCCTCACTCCGGGTACCGGTTTTGTTGAAATAGGAGCTTTGCTGGCCATTTTACTGGCTGGCTATTCCATTTACAACATGCCAGTGAACATCTGGGCATTGATCCTGTTGGTCGTTGGAGTGGTTCCATTTTTCTTGGCCCTGCGAAAATTTAAGCAGTGGTATTGGTTGATCCCTGCGATCTTGTCTCTCATCGTCGGCTCAATCTTCCTCTTTAAATTGGATTCCGGCGCACCAGCCATTAGCCCTCTCCTGGCAAGTATCGTAAGCCCGCTCGCCACCATCTTCTTGTGGTTCGTAGGCCGCAAAACAATTGACGCAATGAAAACGCGTCCCAATCAAGATCTTTCTCGTCTCATCGGTATGATTGGCGAATCACGCACCGACATTGCCATGGATGGAACTGTTTATGTCGGCGGAGAAGAATGGTCTGCCAGAAGCGAAAAAAAGATTCGTAACGGTTCACAAGTAAAAGTTATTAAACGAGAAGGTTTGGTACTACTGGTCGAACCTGTCTAGTTTTTAGAACTAAAACCTTAAAGGAGGATTGGAATGGATAGTGCAAATATCACCTTGATTTGTCTGGTTGGCGCAATTGCTTTTATAGTGATCGTCTTTTTGGTCTCGGCCATTAAGATTGTCCCGGAATACCGCCGTATCGTGGTCTTCCGCTTGGGTCGCTGTATCGGAACCAAAGGCCCTGGGTTGATCCTTTTGATCCCATTTGTCGATCGCCCTGTAACGGTTGATCTGCGTGAACAGGTGCGTGAAATTCCCACGCAGCAATCCATTACACAAGATAACGCACCATTGTCAATTGACTTCTTGTGGTATTACAAGGTCTTCGATCCCGTGCAATCAGTGCTGCAGGTTCAGAACTTTGAACTGGCTGCCCAGGGTATCGCCACCACCACCCTGCGTTCCGTCATCGGCGGAATCTTGCTGGATGGTGTGCTGTCAGAGCGTGAAAAAATCAATACTGCGCTCCGTGCCCGTCTGGATGAAGTCACCGAGCGCTGGGGTGTCAAAGTGACCAATGTTGAAATCCGTGAAATCGTTCCTCCAAGGGATGTTCAGGATTCAATGAACCGCCAATTAACCGCAGAACGTACCCGCCGCGCCGTGGTCACCGAATCAACCGGTACCCGCGAAGCAGCCATCAACGTCGCTCAAGGTGATAAACAATCCAACATCTTGAAGGCTGAAGGTGAAAAACAAGCTGCCATCTTACGCGCTGAGGGTGAAAAATCAGCTCAACTGCTGCGTGCAGAAGGTTACCAGAAAGCCCTTGAAGCCATCTTCGCAGCCGCCAAGGATATTGATCAAAAAACCATGACCCTTCAGTACTTTGAAACCTTGAAGAGCATGGCCGCCAGTCCATCCACGAAGTACATCTTCCCGATGGAATTCACCAGTTTGCTTAGTGATTTTGTGAACAAGGGAAAAGCTTAATTAACCAAATTCGCTAATTCATAGGCTCTGTGGGTTGAGTGGAATATACTCAACCCACAGTTTTATCCACACATGACTCAAACACCTTCTTATCAACTCTTACCCTCAGGTCTCAGCGACCTCAACCAACTTCGAGCCATCGAAAAAGCTTGCTTCCCTTTGGATGCCTGGCCCTTGCTAGAACTGATTGGCGTTCTGATCATGCCGAATCTGGTCAAAATTAAAGCAGTCGTCGGAGAGAAGATGATCGGTTTTGTGGGTGGTGATGCTCACCGCTTTGAAAACGTGGGGTGGATCACCACACTGGGCGTGCTTCCGCAGTACCAACGCCTGGGCATCGCCTCTGCCCTGCTTGATCAATGCGAACAAAAAATGCAGATGCCTGTTGTCAAGCTGACTGTGCGGCGTTCAAATCTTAGTGCTCAAACCCTGTATTTCGGCCGCGGTTATCAGCAAATAGATATCTGGAAGGCATATTATGAGGGCGGCGAGGACGGGTTAATTTTACAGAAAACGCTTTAATGAAATTGGGAGGAAAAATGGTAACCATAAACCAATACTTTAGTTCAGTCTATCCCTCTGCTCACGTTGGCATCCTTGTTATTTGTAGGGTTGAAAATATTACTGCTCACCCCGCTTTGGAAGCACGCAAGCGTGAACTTGAAGCCGACTTGCGTTCACGCTTTGCGGATAAAGAGATACAGGTCCTCGAAGAGACCTCTCCGCTGCCCGCTTACACCGCCTATTACAAACGCTTTGACAAAACTTATCATGTCTTGGGTCAGCTAAAATCAATCATCTATAAAGATAAATCCGTCCCCAGCGTCTCAAGCCTGGTTGAATCCATGTTTATCGCCGAACTCAAGAATGGCTTGCTTACCGCAGGTCACGACCTTGATCGAGTCGAAGGGGCATTATCCATCAATGTCTCCACAGGGGATGAGCACTACACCGTCATGCGCGGCGTGGATCAGCAGCTCAAAAGCGGAGACCTGTACATTGCAGATACTCAGGGCATTATTTCAGCCATTATTTATGGCCCTGATCAACGCACCCAGATAACCCCCGAAACCAAAAATGTGCTCTTCACCGTCTATGCTCCTGAGGGTATTGATCCAAAAGATGTCGAAAAGCACCTAACCTATATTCGCGACCTCGTGCTGCTTGTTACGCCAACCGCAAAAGTGGATATGCTTCAGGTTATTGGACAATAGCAAAAAATCTGAATAGATTATTTAATCAACTGTCCCAGCATAAAAGCCACGACAGCCAATGTTGCACCGATATACACACCGCGCATGGCATTTCGGCCTTCGCCAGGGGTCTTCGATTTCAACAATCTAATTGAGAATACAACCAACAGCAAATCAGTGATGCCTATAAATAGCAGATAGCTCCATCCAAACCAACCCATGATCAGCGGAATCAAGCCAAGCAGAATGACAACCATCCAACACATCACACTCATCGTGATTGCAAATCGCCTGCCCCTCTTGATCGCAATGGATCGCGACCCTCGCTTGCGATCACCTTCCATATCCATGGCATCGCCGGCTATTTCTTCGCCCAGGTCTATAAAGAAAGCCATGCCTGCAAACACCCAGATGATCCCATTCCAGAAATCGCCGGCGGAGATGCCACCCAATAAAAATGTGCTCGCCACTGAGAGACACACCATCAGGTTGCCCGGCAGACCCGATTGCTTAAAACGCCAATTGTACAACACGCCGATCACCCACAGCACGAACGCCAATGCCAATACTACCGACCCAAAATACATGGCACAAGCCAAACCAAGCAGTGAAGTCACCGCAGTCAACCAAATCGCCTCGCGTTTGCTCACCAACCCGGAGGGCAGCGGTCTTTCAGGTGCATTGACCAAATCCACTTCATAATCAAAATAATCATTCAGGATGATGGCCGCAGCCGAAATAAAGATAGCCGTCAGAAAACCGGCTGTTGCAGTCAGCATTGGAGGAAATTTACCAATCGCCAATATCTGACCGGCTACGACACAGATCCCCGCAGCCAGCGACAAGTCGGGACGAAATAAACGAATGATTCCCCTGATTTTTAAACTTGACATACCTCAATTATATCCAATCAACTTGTTTACTCTTTGTTTTCATAAACAACTTTCATAAATCGTGGTTTAATTGTTTTGAACTGTAGCATTTTGAACTATTCATTTGATTAGGAGCATCTCATGGCAAAACGCATCGTTTTAATCGGGGCCGGCAGCGCCCAGTTCGGTTACGGAACCATTGGCGATATCTTGCAAAGCCAGGTGTTGCAAAACAGCACCATCGTATTGCACGACATTAATCCCCTCACGCTTGCAAAAGTTCAAGAAACCGCTGTCCAGTTTGTCGAAGAGCACAAACTGCCCTTTACCATCACTTCCACAACCAACCGGGCAGAGGCTTTTGCTGGCGCGGACTTTTTGATCATCTCCATCGAAGTTGGAGACCGCTTCAAGCTCTGGGAAGAAGATTGGCGCATCCCGCAGCAGTTTGGCATCAAACAGGTCTACGGCGAAAACGGCGGTCCCGGCGGATTGTTCCACGCCATGCGAATCATCCCTCCGATCCTCGAAATCTGCGCTGATGCCCAGAAAATCTGTCCGCAAGCGACCATCTTCAATTACTCCAACCCCATGAGCCGCATCTGCACGACCGTTCATCGGGCTTTTCCTGATCTTAAGTTCATTGGCCTATGCCATGAAATTGCCTCCCTGCCCAAATTCCTGCCACCCATCCTTGGGGTTCCTTACGAAGCATTGGATCTGAAAGCCGCAGGATTGAATCATTTCAGCGTTGTTCTTTCAGCCAAATATAAAGAAAATGGCGCAGATGCCTATGCCGATATTCTGGCAAAAGCCCCTTACCTCTTTGAGAACATGCCCAAAATGGAAGCTGTCTATAAATATGCCAAAGAGACTGGCGCTATTCCCGAAGCGATCGAAGAGCTAATGAAGCTAGAGACCGAGGCCTGGTCTGAACACCGTCTTTTCAAGGTCATCCTTGAAAAATTCCATCTCTTCCCCATCACCAGCGACAGCCACTTCGGCGAATACATCCAGTGGGCTCATGATGCAGTGGATCACAAGGGGATACTTGACTTCTATCGTTTCTATAAGGATTATCTTTCAACCATTGAGCCCCGCCTTGAATTAAAACTCAAGGAGCGTGTAGTGCCCATCATGGAAGGTATCCTCACTGATTCAGGTTACATGGAAGAAGCGGTCAACCTACCTAATAACGGTCTGATCGCTGACCTTCCCGACTGGATCGTGGTGGAAGTACCTGCGATTATTGACAAAGACGGCATCCACGGCATCTCGATGGGGCATTTACCCAAAGGGTTCGCTGGCTTATTATTGAACCAGGTGGCAGTCCATGATTTGACTGCCGAAGCCATTCTCAAGAAATCTAAAGACCTGGCGCTTCAAGCGCTTCTGGTCGATCCGAACGTCAGCCAGCATGAGGGTGTTGAAGATATGCTTGACGCCATGCTGGATTATCAAGCCAAATGGCTGGCATATTTGAAGTAAACCAAGGCTGTTGACATTAATAATTTTCATATATAAGCTTCTACATAAATAAGAATGTAGGAGCATATTCTGTTTGTAGGGTTGAAAAAAGCATAACAATTAGGATAGAATGATATTAATCATCCATCGTCGCGTATACACCATAACATTCTGTTTGTATAACTCTTATCGGTAATCTTTTTACAAGGAGATGTTGATGAATCCCGAGATCATTTACGACAGCCCATTTGCAACCTTATGGTATCACCATGAAAGCAAAATTATTCATCATATGGCTCATGAAGATTATGGAGCGTGGGAATCTGAAGAGTTTCGAAGTATGGTAATGCTGGGAACTCGTACTATGGCTGAAAGAGGTGCACAAAAATGGTTATCTGATGATCGTTTCTCTTTATCAGTAAACAAAGAGGAATTTCGATGGGGAGCTGAACATTGGTTTCCAGATACTATTAAAGCAGGTTGGAAACATTGGGCAATTGTTAAACCAAAACATGTTATCGCGCAGCTTAACATGGAAAAGGCTGTAAAAGACTACAAAGCCCAGGGGATTAATGCAATGTTCTTTTCAGATGTAGAAAAAGCTATGCAGTGGCTTGAAGACCAGTAGACTCACAAATTTTTACCAATATTAGTTAAATCCCAAATATGCACTTTTCTAAAAACGGCAAAAGAGTTTAATAATGTAAAAGGAGTTAATCATGCAGTACCGTGATTTGGGAAGAACCGGTTTTAAAGTCTCCGCGTTGAGTTTTGGCGCCTGGGCAATTGGTGGCACATGGGGTCCCGTGGATGAAGCAGAATCATTGGCCGCTTTACACCGTTCTATTGAACTGGGTGTCAATTTTTTTGATACGGCAGATGTTTACGGCGACGGATTGAGTGAGCGACTGCTCGCCAAATTGAAGAAAGAATCACGTGAAACAATTTACATCGCCACCAAAGCTGGCAGACGTCTAAACCCTCATACCACAGAGGGCTACAACCGCGCTAACTTGACTGCGTTTGTAGAGCGCAGTCTGAAGAATCTCAATACTGATTCATTAGACCTGCTTCAACTACATTGCCCGCCAACCGAAGTCTATTATCAGCCCGAAGTCTTCGGTATATTGGATGACCTCACCAAAGCAGGCAAGATCCGCAATTATGGCGTCAGTGTCGAAAAAGTGGAAGAAGCACTCAAGGCCATTGAATTTCAGAACGTGCAAACCGTGCAGATCATTTTCAATATGTTCCGCTTACGCCCGGCTGAATTGCTATTTGAACAGGTACTCAAACGTAAAGTCGGCATTATGGCGCGCGTGCCTTTAGCCAGCGGCATGCTGACCGGCAAGATGAAAGCCGAAACTCAGTTTTCAGCGGACGATCACCGTGCCTTCAACCGCCACGGTGAGGCTTTTGACCGCGGCGAAACTTTTTCTGGCGTAGATTACAACCTCGGTCTTGAGGCCGTCGAAGAATTGAAGAAGATGTGTCCGCCTGGTATGAGCCTGGTGCAGTTTGCTCTGCGCTGGATTCTGATGTTTGATGCCGTTACCTGTGCCATCCCGGGAGCCAAACGTCCCTCCCAGGTGGACGAGAACTTCAGCGCCGCTGACCTGCCCGCTTTAACCGCTGAAACCATGCAAAAAGTTTTAGCTGTTTACGATCGTTACATTAAAGAAGGGGTTCACCACCTCTGGTAATACTATTCAATAAATTAATCATCTGCTCTTACACCTCCACATAAATCATGGAGGTGTTTTTTTATGACAAAATGATACAAATTTTTGAGTTTTTTTTTAGGACATAGATAGCCCCTTTCAAATACCATAGTTATGTAATCTTTCCTAAGTGTGACACTAAAACGATCAAGATAAAACACTTTGATCTACCTAGAAAGAAGAGAAAATGCCTCAATTTAGTTCTCCCTTTTCAGGGAATGCAAACAATCAGAAATTAACCAGTGAAGAACTTATTAGAGCGATTAGGTTCTCAATCGCAGCCGAATTCGAGGCCACTCAAATATACATGCAGCTTGCAGATTCCATTGAAAATAAACTTGCCGAAAAAGTATTGAGAGAAATAGCAGATGAAGAACTTGTGCATGTTGGTGAGTTCCTCAGATTGCTGCGAGAACTTGCTCCAAATGAAGAAAAATTTTACGCTGTCGGCGCAAAAGAAGTAGAAGCAGAAATTCAACAAATTAAAACAAAAAAACCTAAGGAGAAAAAATGACAAATAACGACATGAGCAATCCTTCTAAACTTCTGAGCGCAAACTCGCCAATTGTTTTACCATCTTTGCCATACACAGAAAATGCACTTGAGCCAACTGTTTCTGCAAAAACCATATCCTTTCATTATGGCAAACACCACAAGGGTTATGTTGATAACTTAATCAAACTGATTGCAGGCACAGAATATTCAGAACTGTCACTTGAAAAGATTATTACTGATACACAAGATCAGAAAGAAAAAAAAGCGATCTTTAATAATGCTTCCCAAGTATGGAATCACACCTTCTATTGGAAAAGTCTTCAAGAAAAAGGTGGAGGTTCTCTCCCGTCAGAGTTAAAAACTTTGATCGACGCATCGTTTGGTAGTCAATCCGAGTGTAAAAAAGCGCTTGCCGAAGCCGCTCTTACACAGTTTGGAAGTGGTTGGGCCTGGTTGGTCATTGATGGTGGAAAATTAAAAGTTATTAACACCATCAATGCCGAGTCTCCAATAACCACCAAAATGAAACCCTTGCTCACCATTGATGTGTGGGAACATGCTTACTACTTGGATTATCAGAACCGACGCGTGGAATATGTTAATGCGCTACTAGACAATTTGATTAATTGGGATTTTGCTTATCAAAATCTCAGTTAACGAACCTTAACAATTATTTGTAGTTGGTTGATGTCATTACCGGTTGAATTGGCAACCAGACAGGTTCAACAAATGTCTGGTTGCCAAACGTACTGTAGATACTTTATCAATTACTGAGCTAGGAGAAAAATGGTTAACGCGATGACCTCAAAGGATGGCACCAGAATTTATTATAAAGATTGGGGCATAGGTAAACCAATTGTGTTTAGTCACGGCTGGCCGCTTAACTCTGATAGTTGGGAATCACAAATGGTTTTTCTTGCATCCAGTGGGTACCGCTGTATTGCACATGATCGCCGTGGACATGGCCGCTCAGGTCAACCCTGGAATGGTAATGATATGGACAATTACGCTGATGACCTGGCTGATTTAATGGATCTACTCGACTTGAAACGAGCTGTTCTGGTCGGTTTTTCTGCCGGAGGTGGAGAAATTACGCGATATATTGGACGCCATGGTTCAAAACGGGTAAGTAAAATGGCATTAATTTCTGCGGTTCCTCCAGTAATGGTTAAAACAAAAACCAACCCGGCAGGGCTGCCAATAGAAGTTTTCGACGAACTAAGAGCAAAATCGCTTGCTGACCGTTCACAATTGTATAAAGATCTCGCCAGCGGTCCGTTCTTTGGCGCAAATCGAGCAAATTCAAGAGTATCACAAGGTATGATGGATTCATTCTGGCTTCAAGGGATGCAAGCCGGCCACAAGAATACACTAGATTGCATCAAAGCTTTTTCTGAAACTGATTTCACCGAAGATCTCAAAAAAATAGATGTGCCAACATTAATCATTCACGGTGACGACGACCAGATTGTACCCATTGGGGCTTCTGCTCTTCAATCAGTTAATCTTGTCAAGAATGCAGTTCTACTAGTGTACGACGGAGCACCGCATGGCATCACGGATACCCATAATGAAAAACTTAATGTTGATTTATTGGCTTTCATAGAATCTTAACAATTTGAGACGCGCCGCTTGGTGTCATTTCGTGTAACCCTATACTCAATGACCAACAGTTAAGTATTTTTTACCAATGGATAAACCAGGCGGCGCGTATAGTTGCTTCATTTTTTTCTCTTCATTTTTAATACCTATTCATAAGCTGATCAACGAAAATGTGATTTAGAATTACACTTTTTTTTCGAGTTCCTGCCGATAAACACGATAGTAACGGTAGATGAAGATCAAACAAGCAAAAGCAACCAAAAGCGGCAGCATCCAGCCCATCGCTCTCAACACCACAAACGGCGTTTCAAACAAGAAATGTCTAACAAATTCAACTCCAGTCATCTGCCACAATCCCGGGGTGAGGTATCCCCAGTTTCCAATTTTGAAGACCCCTGTGGCAATTAATGCACCATAAATCGGGATCAAGGGAATCAATGAAATCCCTGTCAATTGGGCATATCGAAGGTAGCGTCCAGCGCGTGAAACTTTGTCTGAGAAAATATCCTTGCCGGGCTGGTCTGCTAAAGAATAAAAGTAGTAATTGCCTACATTTTTCTTTGGGCTGATACTTGTCCAACCGCTGTCAATGAAGAGTGAGATGTAATCGACAAGATCAGCTTGTTTGGTTATGTTACGACAATCAATTCTATAGACACGTTTTTCAGGTTGCCCACCTTCAAATCTATAGATGCCATAACTGGCACTGATCAAATGCCAGCCTGAAGCGGACATGCTCTCAAGCCAGGCCTCCTCTTTTTCAAAACGAACAAAAATCTTAATCTGAGAAATTTGTGCTGCCATTAGATTGCTCCTCCCAATATGGGCTGGCTAATTTCAACCAACCTTTTCATTCTTGAATATTCCATCCCCAATACTTGCCTGCCGAGATCTGTAAGGGCATAGATCTTGCGCCTTTTTTCAGCATCTTCCGCGACCAGCGCAATAAGGCTTTGTTTGCTCAGGTTTTCAAGTGCCCCATATAGCGTGCCTGGCGCAATATCTACAGATTCAGCACTAAGAGCTTTCACGCGCAGAATGATGCCGTATCCATGTAATGGTTCACATAATGCCAGTAGGATGTAATAAGTGGTTTCAGTAAGCGGCAGTAATTTGTTTAGATTCATGTTTCAACCTTTCTATATCGCCTTTCTTTGCATAGTGTGTCTTTGTATAGTTTAGCTATATATAGTGTGACTATATAATACCATTAGAAGTTTTGCTGTCAAGGGTTTAGGCAAAACATGTTTAGGTAAAACTAATTTGGATATTTTTCCATAATTATTTATTTGCATTTTCGCTACTTGTATTTATCTCAATAATTGCTATAATATTGATAGTATTTATCTACGGAGAATGATTATCTATACCACGCTTGATCCTGAATTTCGTTATCAAACCATGCTGAATAAGCTGCAAGAACGCGGCTGCCGCATGACCTCACACCGCTTGGCTTTGCTCCGCATCATGTCGGTTTCAGAAGGCCATCCTAACGCTGCCCAGCTATATGAAAAACTGCGTGAGCAATTCCCTACCATCAGTTTGGCGACCATCTATAAAACATTGCTAATCTTGAAAGAAGACGGGCAAGTCTTTGAAATTGACCTTCACAATGACAGCCATTATGATGGCAATAAGCCCTACCCCCACCCCCATCTAATCTGTAGTAAATGCGGAGCGATTTTGGATGGTGACGATGTGAGTTTTCTCAACGCAATCAATCATGAGATTCAGGAAAAATATAAATTTCAGGTTGCACAATCACAATTATTATTTTATGGTGTCTGTCAAAACTGCCAAAACTAAAACAAAAAATTTTGGAATTATTGATAATAATTCTCTATAAGGAACTATGTTCAACTAAGAAAGGATAAGGATCATGACAAAGAACAAGAAATTAACCACTGTTGCCGGAGCACCCGTACCGGATAACCAAAATGTGATGACAGCCGGCAAACGCGGGCCCCAGCTTCTACAAGATGTCTGGTATCTTGAAAAATTGGCTCATTTTGATCGCGAGGTCATCCCTGAGCGTCGAATGCACGCCAAGGGGTCAGGGGCGTTTGGCACCTTTACCGTCACTCACGACATCACACGCTACACCAAAGCTAAAATCTTTTCTGAGATTGGCAAGAAAACCGATTTGTTTGCCCGCTTTTCCACAGTCGCCGGAGAACGCGGCGCAGCGGATGCAGAACGTGATATCCGCGGATTTGCTGTCAAGTTTTACACTGAAGAAGGCAATTGGGATTTAGTGGGCAACAACACCCCTGTGTTCTTTTTACGCGACCCGATGAAATTCCCTGATCTAAACCATGCTGTCAAACGTGATCCACGCACTAATCTGCGCAGCGCCAAAAACAACTGGGATTTCTGGTCTTCCCTTCCAGAGGCTTTACATCAAGTGACCATCACCATGAGTGAACGCGGCATCCCTGCCAGTTTCCGCCACATGCACGGCTTTGGCAGTCATACCTTTAGTATGATCAGTGCAAAAAATGAACGCCATTGGGTTAAGTTCCACTGGGTCTGCCAGCAAGGAATCAAGAACATCACCGATGCTGAAGCAGAAGCCCTGGTGGGTAAGAATCGTGAAAGCAATCAACAAGATTTACTAGAAGCCATTGACCGCAAAGATTTCCCACGTTGGAAGCTTTTCATCCAGGTCATGACTGAAGCACAGGCATCCGCCATGCCTTACAACCCCTTTGACCTGACCAAAGTCTGGTATAAAAAAGACTTCCCATTGATCGAAGTTGGCGTTATGGAATTGAATCGCAACCCGGATAACTATTTCGCTGATGTGGAACAAGCTGCATTTAACCCGGCAAATATCGTCCCTGGCATAGGCTTTTCTCCAGATAAAATGCTTCAAGGCCGTCTGTTTTCATACGGTGATGCACAGCGCTACCGGCTAGGCGTCAACCATCACTCCATCCCTGTCAACAAGCCTCGTATCGAAACCAACAGTTTTCACCGTGATGGACAAATGCGCGTGGATGGCAATTTCGGCGCAACATTGGGATACGAACCCAATAGTTACGGCGAATGGCAAGAACAGCCTGATTTTTCTGAACCTCCGCTGGCGATAGAAGGTGCAGCCGACCACTGGAATTTCCGCGAGGACGACAGCGATTACTACACCCAACCCGGGATGCTATTTAACTTAATGAACCCGGAACAGCAGCAAGCCCTCTTTGAAAACACCGCTCGCGCCATGGGCGATGCCCCCAAAGAAATTAAGGTACGCCATATCGGCAATTGTTTGAAAGCAGACCCTGCGTACGGTGCCGGCGTCGCCAAAGCCTTAGGAATTTCTTTAAGTGATGTTCAGTAAACTTCTTTAACACAACGAAGGTCTTAAAAACAATACCGCCCCTCACAATAGAAGGGCAGTATTGTTTTTATTTTGAAAATTATGCTTCTGTTATGGTTATGGGTGTTGATACTCGTGTCTTTTGTCCATCAAAATCTTCGACCAGCACACTCACATGGTATTCACCCAGGCAAACATCATTTTGCTTCCAATGAAGCTGGTTGCCGCCCCCCAACATGATCGGATTAACCAACCCGGCACTAATCTCACCATTTTTATCGATCAAAGTAACAAAGGGTTCAAAGGTGTCGCCATCTTCAATCAACAGTTCAAACGGAGCAACTACCCCTCCCACAGACGCCGGAGAGTATCCGGTTTTTCGCACCAGGGCACCCCGGTTATCAAATTCTAATTTTGCACGGAATGGTTCACCACCGCCTCGCTGGTAAATTCCTTCCAGGCTCCATATTTGAGCATCAGCCTCAACACCATAACTTTTTGGTTTCATGCAGGCTAAGGTAAATCCTGCACCACAGTAAAGCAATCTTACTTCGGGAGTAAACTCAAACTCAATATCATTTACCCCTTCCCAGTGTGGATGAACGATTCCTTTTATCTCACGGTTTTTAGGTGCGCGAACAAAATCTTGTTGCATGGGTCCAATTTTGAATCCATTTACTTCTAGCAATAACTCATAAGCAATTTGACCAATATTTTTTCCTTTGATCGTTGTCTTGCATGAAACTGACTTTCCTTGAGTTATTGAATTATGAGACAACACTGGCTCAGTTACTTCATAAGCACCAAGACCAGGTGCAGAACCAACAAATTCCTTGGTTGAAGTCCCGCTATCCACATCACTTTCCAATGGAGTAATTTCCAGTTTCTTGCCAAAACACACCAACGTTATCCTCTTTGCCATCCTGCAAACCTTTCTCAATGTCACTACAATGTTTAGAATTCAGGGACGGTAATATTGATAAACGACTCAGTATAATTTCCATCATAGTCTTGTACTCTGATACCCACTTCATAAATACCAGAAAAAGCTTCATAAGCGACCACAGTGAAAGGTTCTCCGTAATAAGTTAAGACATCTCCGAGGTAATAATTAAACTCCCACTCCTCAGTGTCAGCAATGTAATCCTGCCATAACTGGTAGACGGTGAATGTGTCACCCTCTTTAAAAGTAGCCTCACGTGGAGCGCCTGTACCGTCTTCACCGGTAAACACCCAGAAACTCTTCATATCAAAATAGCCATCAAATTTGATCATGGCTTCTTGTTGCTTGCTTTCATCTCCGCCGGGAGCATACAAACCATAAAGCGTATAAACATCTTCTTCATAAGTTGCACCATAGACTTCCGGTTCAAGGAAAATGAACGCCTCATCGACACCATCATTCAAATAATAAACTGTGGGTGACCAATCTGTTGAAACTGTGAAGGCAGTTTCATCTCCCCAATCTGGATAAATTGTGCCGCCGATCTCTTTTGAAGTATCAGAAGAGAGGAATTCCATATCTGCCATCAGGAAAGATTCATCTACTTCAGAATAGTAACTGACGTAGTAATAAATATAACCAATGTTGGTTCCGCTGACTTCTGCTGAAATGGTAGTAGTTTCATCCGCTGCCAGTTCATAAGTGGATGAGGTCACTTCACCAACCGTGATATCACCGCTGCCAGGTGCTTCAACCGTAGCACCGGTTTCGGGTGCAGAAGCTGCAATGGCATCGCTGAAATCTTGATTTGAAGTGCCACTTATTGGATCAAGAACCATTAGATCTGCAGCTTCAGCATTGATCTCTTTTCCCATATAATGAAAGACCAAGAAATCATCCCAGAGTGAAGCGGCTGCAAAACGATCTGCTGTTGAGGTATAACTTAGCCAATCTTCATTCGTGGTCATTGTATACAATTTAGAGTTGGGGAAATAGAAAGAAATACCCGTGGAACCCGGTTTTTGTTCACCATGCTTTTCAGCCAGCACAGCTTGCTGTAGAACATTGAGCACCTGTTGCCCCGCAGCCACAACATCAGCATCATCTGTTTCATCCATTAACAGCTCAACAAAATTTCCGAGATCATAAAAAGAATCTGGAAGATCCTTATCAAACACGCTGGTATAAGATTGAGCATAGGCACGTGCCGCAGCCACACTGCTTTGGTCCACATACATGAGCGCCATCACCAGTTGGTTCATGGCTTCATTCAGAGCCGCGATTTGTGAAAGATCAATTGCTGACAGCGTTGTATCTACACTCATATCTGCTGCCACTTGCTGAGCAGGAATATCCCCACTGTAATCGTAATTTTCTTCAATATAAGAGACACGCGCATCATCATTAGCTATACGGTAATCTTCACTGATGTATGAATCCACAACAGCTTTGGCCAAATCAGCACCGCTCATCGCTGGATTCTCAACCAATGACCCTAAAAATGAAGCATAAGCCCAACCTATTGCAGGCTCAGTCTCTTCTGAGGCGACAGCATATTGCGCATACGGCGCCAACATGCTAAAAGCTTCAAGTTGCGCCATTAAACAGGCATCAAAACCAAAAAAGTCTAATTGTCCAATCCCTGTTTTTGTGACGATGTTATAGAGTGCGCTGTCAATTTCAGATAGACTCATCTCTCCACTATTTGGATTAGAATCCGTCCAACCGCCCAGCCAGCCCATACCGTGATCAGACATAATCAAGGCATAATGATCTGCGGGATAGGTCGAAATCGCCCAAGTGACAAAGTCTTCCAGTGTCTGGGGATCGCTCATATCCATTTCACCCAGATCAGCTAATTCTTCAGAACCTAGGGTTTCAAGGTCGTTGTCTTGCAAGACCAGGAATCTTTTAGTACTCGTCCAATCGCCATCGCCATCAAATCCGCCATCAAATCGATCTATTTGAGATATGATGGTCACCATATCACTGGAACCGACAACTTCTGCCTCATTTAGATCAAGGAAGATATCCTTTTCGAGAGTTTCATCATCAGCATCCTGGTAGAGCATTACCAACCAGGTGCCAGGTTCTCCCTGGCTGTTTATATTTGATGATTGATTCGATCCCTCATCTTGAGAATCGAATGATCCGACATTTTCATCATCATAATCACTTAAGTCTCCGCAAGCAGTGAGAAAGCTCATTGACAAAGAAATAACCAAAAATGTAGAAAGAATGCGCCAGGCTGTTTTTTTCATGTTATACCTTCCATACTTCAGGGTTAATGTTGGCAATTATTATGCCGTGGTTTAATTATTCTTATTTGGTCGAGTGGGATGAATCACATATCACAAATAAAGAAACGCTATTATATTACCAGTTCTTAAGAGTTAGCCAAATATTTTTAATTATCTCAATTACTAGCGATTAAATCTATAAATTTCTTATATAATTAATTAAAGTGGATATTTGACCACTACACTTTTCTGAGATTACGCAACCTTTTTTCTGTAAATTGAAGTCAGAAATACCCATAGTTCTTTAACAACTTAATGACTTGCCAGCACAATAATGTTTTCCGATCTGCCACTCCTCGCTGATCTCCATAAGTAGG